>OBJE01000145.1_pt1 | contig 83751 bp, 119 predicted proteins | sample 1519681 | NCBI WGS metagenome assembly OBJE01 (sample SAMEA3888898, study PRJEB22519) | human gut metagenome | biome: human gut; feature: human-associated habitat; material: faeces | place: Denmark | collected 2011 | reverse complement strand
GTATGGGTAATGGTGTATGATAGTGGAGTGGGTTGGGGATTGTATGTGTTGAGTGTGTGTGGGTGTAAGTATTTTTTAAAAGATATGCTATAGTTCAATCGTTAAGGTGCTTAAGTATTGGGGTAATTTTAAAATGTATTATAATATTTAGATTTTAAAATTATATTTATTTTTATTAAAAAATACAATCTAATATGTATTAGGTTGTATAAAATAGGGGGCATGGTGCAAGTTGGCGTATATGGGGGCGTATTTGAAAATATAATCGCTATTTAATTTGATAGGATGGTGCTTGTACTTATCACATACGCTTTATATTGATTTCGTATGTTCGTAGTTCAATTCATTAACTATGGCTTAAAATCTAACGTATTCGTGAACGATATATAATTTATAATGTAATTTAGCCATATATTCCGTTTATGATATATTATTCATATATAGTCGTTACCGTGTTATATGATAGTCGCATAAATTAATGTTCTTATACTACTATGTATATGCAATTGTTGATAAAATAGTACCTATGGCATTGTAATTTATGATATATGCGATAAATAAGTGTGATTTGTAAATTGATTAATTTCATATATGATAATATGATTGATTTACTATATATAAACGTGCATAAAAGGCATAATAATAAAAATTGTAACCTACTTAATGCAATTTTATGTCAATTTGATTAATTTAATTGATTTGATTGATTTGATTGATTTTTATGGTTGCTGTATATAACTATATAATATATATACACTGACTATCAAAAACTTATAAAACTTATAAAACATAAAATCTATAAAAATTAATCTATCAACTACTCATCACAAGTGACAAAAATAAATATACTACTCGAACGAATGTGAGAGCAAGTGAACGAAGTGAACGCCCAAGCAACGAAATTGAACGAAGTGAAATGAGTACATATATAAAGACAAAACAACTAATACACATATAATACTTTATCAATTGCGAATTGCTTTCAATGCGTATTGATTAATTTAACGACCCCATTTCATCTATGCAAGAGAATTATTACCATTGCAAAAAGAAAACTTGTGCATTAGATAAATACAATTGATTAAGTATTTAATACGCATTGAAAGCTACGCCTACCGCACTCGACAAAGTCTCGCTTGGTGCAACATTTCATGTTGCCATTATATTCTTTTTCAATATACAATGATTTATTAATAAACATTGCAATATCTAATCAATTGTATAAGCATTTCACGCTAGTGAAACAATCATGCAACGTCAAATGAAAATATCGCAATAAATTTCATTATTGGTATTGCAATGTTAATATGTATATGTTATTATTTAATTGTAATTCAAATCTTAATGAAAGGAGATATGTGTATATGAATAAATTATCAAATACAAATACACTTGATACGCCTAATACTTGTGGCGAGTGTAAATATTATAAAAAGCATAGAGACAGGTGCATAGACCATGTATCATGTATTTTAGGTTCTTATAATGATGGAGATACACCATATGATATAAATTATGATAACTCAAGACATTGCAATTGTGTTATCATACAACAAAGAGCTATGACACAATTAAAGGAATGGAAAAGAGACAAAGACAAGAAAAGGTTGTTAAGGGCATTACAAGAGTATTATCTTAAACAATTTGATGAAGTAAAGTATAAGAGTATTAATGACATTGGTGATATTGTTGATTTGTTATATTTTATAAATGATAATGGTGATGAGGTGCAATTAAGTTTTGATTGTAATAAACTTGTGAAAATAACATATGTAAACAAAGTAGTAATTAATAAAGTTTATTACGACACAATCAATGATTTTATTAATGATTTATATGTTTTATAAAGAACGATTAAACAACTATGAAAGGATAATGATATATGGAAACAATAAAAAAATCAACTAAAGAAAATATCGAGCATAATGAAAAGGTGCAAAAGATAGTGAATAATGTCTTGGAGAAAATGTGTGATGATGCAATGACACATACAAAACAAAAGAATAAAATTGCTAGTAATCATGATTGTTCTTTTCCAAGCGATGATGTTTTAGATACTGAAAATATTACTATTGTAAGTGGAGAAAGAAGAGAAGAAGTTAATATTGTAGATACTCATAATGGGGTATGCGGTTTGTATTTTTCAAGCAATGCACAAGTAGAAGATATATGGATTGCTTATTTAACAAAACACCCACATATTTGGGGGTGGGGATACTCTCGAATTGGAGCGATGCACAAATTAGAAGAGGCGATAACAAATGAAGAAACTATTAGAGAGCAAAAGGCATAGCTATGGATTTTATTTATGCCCCTATTGTGGAAATATGATGCATACACCTATGTTGGTAGGTAGATTGGGGAGCGAGGGCATAAAAGATTTTTCAAAGGTGTATGAATTAGATGAGAGTATATTTAATTTCCACCCATTAGAGCAACACTTATATATAACTCAATGTGAATGTTGTCATGAGTTTTGTGAAGTTAAACACGTAAAAAATAAATGAAAGAAAGAGGAATATAAAAATGGATAATAAAGATTTGAGATTTGAAGAAGTCAAAGTAGGGCGTTCTTATTTAGCAGAATTAAAAAACGGTAAAAATATTGTTGTGAATAATGTTGCTATGGTTGATAGAGATAATTGCTATTATTTCTATCAAGCGTATGATTTAGATATTTTACAGCAAGATTTAGTTGATACATTAGGATTGCAAGATGTTAATGATGTTGATTTAAGCGAATTGGTTCACCATGAAAATTTAAACCTAATTATGACAAAAGATGAAAATGACAATTATGTTAACCCTTACGATGGGTGGATAGTTCATGAGCGTGATAATTATTTTCATATTGAAGATGTGGATTTCTTAGTTAGTGTTTTAAATAAAGATGAAGTGGTATATTTATTAGATACTACTGAAACCACAAACAATAACGATTATAATTGCTCTTCAATATCGTAAGGGGGTGATTATAATGAAAAAATACAATGTTATAATATCAATGTATGTGGTATTTGTTATTGGCTCTTTAATTTGGAGGTATGGAAATATTTTATTATCTATGATAGCAGTAGTGTGTCTTACATTTATTGTATTGAGTTTAGATAATAACAACAAGCCAAAATCATAAAGGGGTGATTGCTAAAATGAATTTGAATAAACTAAACAATGGTCAAGTTATTAAAAATTATAAAACAATGTGTGAAATATTAGAAGAGCCTTACGTGGGTGGTAAAAGCAAGATTATACAATTAGATAAATGGAAATTGTATTTTGATTATAGTAAAGACGGTGTAAAGTTTATAATCAATGATGTTTATACACAAGAAAAAACAAATAAATTAAAACAAGCGTTAAATGATGCAAAAAGAAATAAAATAGAAAATAGAAAAAAAGAAACTCAAAGAAAAAAAGATTTAGAGAAAAAAGAGAAGGAACAAAAAAAAGAAATAAAAAGAAAAGATAAGGAGCTATTGAAGAAAGAAAAAGAACGAAAGAAAAAATTAAGAGAGCAAAAGAAATTAGAAAAAGAAAAATTAGAAAAAGAAAAATTAGAACGAAGAAAGTTAAGAGAACAAAAGAAATTAGAAAAAGAAATAAAACAAAAGGAAAGAGAAATAAAAAGAAAAGATAAGGAGAAGTTAGAAAAAGAAAAATTAGAAAGAAAAAAGTTAAGAGAACAAAAGAAATTAGAAAAAGAAGAAAGAAAAAAAATAAGAGAACAAAAGACATTAGAAAAAGAACGAAAGAAAAAATTGAGTAAAGAGAAAAGAGAAAACGGTCTTAGTAACTTATTATATAATAATATATGTTGTATTTTAAACAAGTATAATGAAGATAGGGTTGTATTAACAAAAAGTAAACTATTAAAAGATGTTGGTATGATTAACGATAAGTTTGGAATGAAGTTAAGTGATAAGGAATTGGAAAAGATTAATTCAAATCAATTTAACTATAATGAATTTAATAAAATTGTATTGAGTAGAATATCATCAACCCTTGATTATGTGTTTAAAAAAATGTCTAATGATTGTTTAATAAAAAGAGATACTTATTTATTAAGATATGATAATCACGAGTTTTATGATTTATCAACGTTTAGAGAAGTTGATATGAATGAAGAATATATTATCAAAGATATTTATAATCAAGTCTTGGCAGAGTTTGAATTGGAAAAAGAAGCAGACCTTATGTATAAGTCTAATAGCGTTAAAGAAAGTTTTTACGCTAAGGTCAGCGAAGAAATAAATAATAGATTTGATTGTAACGGACATTGCAAAGCGTATGATATTCAAATTTTAAATAGGGATAAGTTAAAAAATAAAACATTAGATAAAAGAAGATTAAATAATACATTTGTTACAATATTAAAAGATACTATCAAAAACAAATATACTAGAACTAATAATAAGGGCATGATTATGTTGTCTGAAAATAATGACAAGGCTTTTATGTATGATAATTACTTTTTATCTAATCAATATGATTTATTAAATAAATTTATAAGATTAAACAACCAAAAGAAATAACAAAAAGTATTTACAAAGGTGATGATGTATGATATACTATAATAGTAAAGTAAATCACATGAATTATAGGAGGAAATAAAGTAAAATGGAAAATAAAATTATTTATGATGATTGTTATGGTGATGAAGAGGGGGGAACAGAATGGTCAGAGATGTCTTATAACAGATATAAGCCGAAAAGTATCAAAGACGAATTAATTGTTGATGAATATGATTTTTGGTATCGCAAACAAATAGAAGATTTTCGTGATGATTATAATTTCTAAAATAAATTGAAATAAAAAGAAAATAAAAGAAATTATAGGAAATTAAGAAAAGTTTTAAGAAAATAAAATAGGAAGTTGTGGTGATTATTAATGAAATCTCCAAAGTTGTATAAAGTTTTAAATTTTAATTTAAAGGAAATTATTGAAGAAAACTTTATGATAGTTGGCGATAATCAATATATCAAAAGTCATTTAAAGTATACCAGTGATAATCAAGAGTTTAGACAAATTAGATTAATTACGAATACAAATAATAAAATGAATAAATATATTGCTTTTGTTGAATTTGATGGAGGAACAAAGGAAGAGGATTTAAAATCAATAGTTAGAAACGGTTTTAGATTTAATGACCAAGAATTTGTATTAAGTGAACGCAGTGGTTCTATGAGCAGAACTGGGAAGTTAAGTTTTGTTGATAAAACTATCGCACAAGAATTAGATAAAAGAATATCTATGGATAATAGGATTGACAAAACAGTAGTAAGCAAATTATCAGCATACAGAGGGTTGATGTTAACTGGGTGTCATATGCTAGAAAATTATATGCCTAAGATAATTATCACCAAAGGATTAAATAGAACTATAAAAAATGTAAAAATTAAATGTTTGCATGATAAACAAGATACATTCAAAAATGAAGATGGAGAAGTTATCGAATATACTAAAAAAGTAATAGAGGAAGAAACTAGAGATATTGAAATAGATTGTTTTGATGGAATGGGTATAGTTCATCCTTTGGTTGTTGAAGAAATGACTAAAGAGTTAGATTTGCCAAAGGATATTAATACTATGATTGTTAGAGCGTGCTATATGAAGGGTTGTATTCATAAGGTCGATTACACAAAGTTTTTTGTTGACCATGGTGTTGAATGGATAGAGGATATTTGGGGTGTTAAACATAGTGTTTATGAACCTATGATTATTATGGATAAGTCCATGTATAAAGGTTTTAATTATTTCAAATATTACAACGATTATAGAGATTGGGAATATTATTTATCTAAGTTAGAAGAGTACGACCATGTATTTGGCATTGCTAAATATAATTTTAATGAAAAAGATGAGAAAATTTATACAAAAGCAAATTATCAAATATTACAAGATTTAAACATCCCATTTTCAGACTTTGAGAAGTTGGGAGATAAAACTTTGGATTATTTTCAAAAAGTCATAGATGGCAAAGAGGAGTATGTAAAAACATTCTTAGGAATTTGTGGAGATAAGTATAAACTTAGTAGTAATTATATTAAAGCCATTGCTAAAAATCCAGAGATGCTTAAGCAAGAGGGTGTGGTAAATCATGTTATAAATTTATTAAAAGGAAATATAAACGATGCTAAATGCGGAAAGTTATATTTAAGGGGTTGTTTTAAGTTTGCAGTTCCTGATTTGATTTTGTTTATGGAGCATATTGGTGGGCTAGAACCAAATGGTTGTTTAGAATTTCAAGAGTTTTGGACTAGAGGTAGATGCGGTTACGAAGTTGGAAAAGAATATCTCATTACACGAAATCCACATATTTGCAGCTCAGAACACGATGTAGTCACATATGTAAGAAATGAACTAATCGAAAAGTATTTAGGACATTTGCAAAATGTTTGTATGATAGATTGTAATAGTCCACACATGGCGAGATTAAATGGATGCGATTTTGACGGTGATTTATTGTTCGTTTTAGACGAACCAACCATGATTAAAGGGGTTGATATGTCGATTCCAGTAACCATGGATGTTCAAGATAAAATAACTGTAGAACCAGATTATTATAATATTGATAGCATCGAAAAATTAATAATTAATAATTCTAGTAATAGAATTGGAGAATATTCTAATTACAGCAGTTGTTATCATAACAAGATGAAAAAAACAGAAAAAACAAAAAAAATACATGATGATTATATCTCTACGCTAAGTATTTTTGTTGGCAAAGAGGTTGATGCGTCAAAAACTGGGATAAGATTTAATTTACCAAAAGCAATCGCCAAGTATGCAAGACCAATTCCATACTTTATGAAGTATCGTAGTCCATATTACGCCACCTTAAGAGATTTTAATAAATACCGAAGTAATATGAACGCAATGTGTTTTAAAATAGAGAATTGGGAAAGAAAAATAAAATACACAAGAACTTATGATAACTTTGATTATACTATTATGATAGATGAAGGTGTTGAGGATAATCAAGATGTTATGGGTAAAATAGAAAAGATTTATTTAGAATTTGTTAACTTGTCGCAAGATTTAATTATTGAACAACGTAATTTAAATGCTTATGGAGACAATAGAATAAAACAAGTAAAGGATAAAAATAATTTAACTATTAAAGAAGCCAAGGATTTGAATAGATATGAAAAAGCAAAAGAGTATATCCAAGACAATTATTTAAACGTTAATAAAAAGTTTGCAAAAGAATATCAAGTTGATTGGGCTTATTATTATGAGGATTATAAAGATAAGTTGTTAAAAATTACAAGCAACAAAAAATTGATTGTAAATTGTATTGTTAAATTATGTTATGAGAAATATCCAAAAAAAAGCAAAAAGATTTTATGGGCGGTGGTTGGAGATTGGTTACCTAATAACATAGAAGCAGTCACTTATAATATACCATATCGAGATGATAATGGTGATATTGAGATATTAGGAGAAAGATATTCATTAAAAGAAATTAAAAGCGAGGTGTAAGTTGTGACAAATGAAAGACTAAAAGTTAACGATATATTAAATGGAGTTGACTTGAACGCTTATCATATGAGATATTATTGTACTTTACTCGTTAGGCATTATTATGGTTTGGGGATTAATGATGAGGTTGAAATTAGAAAGTTGATTTTTACTTGGGCTAACAAATATGGATTATATATAAAGCTAAGTGTCAAACATTTGATTAGAGATGTTCTTGAAAAATATGTATCTATTGATAGTCATGATGGGGTGGTTAATATATCTAAGGATGATATAGAGTATATTAAAACACAAAGCACTAAAAAATCAACAAGAAAATTAGCCTTGTTAATATTATGTTATGCTAAAGCATTTGCAAATAATGATGGTGATTTTGATGTTAATATTAGAATACTCTCTGAATGGGGAGGGTTAAATGTTAATAATGTTTATAATAGACAATTAAAAGAATTATTAGAGGTTGGTTATGTTGAGGACTTAGAAGAAATTCAAAAGTGGAAAGACTATATTCAAAAGTATACTAGAAAACTAAGAATAAACTATAAATTAGATAATAATAATCCCGACTATATATTAAGAGACAATAATTTTATGAAATTCTATGGAGAAATTGATTGGGGAAAAAGAAAATAATTTTAATATACTTGATGAGCATATTTTTGCTCGTTGAGTATATTATGAATATACTATAATAAACACTCATTTTTGGAATTTATGCATTTTCCAAAATATTTTGTCAATTTGTTTGTAGAAAGGAAGGGTTGTATGAAACTAAATAAAGAAGATTTTGCAAGAAGATTAGCCGAAAATCTAAACACCACAATAGGAGATAGCAAATGGATTACTGATGTATTTTTAGAAACCATTGTAGAAGCCATGGAGCAAGGGAATACTATTATGTTCTCTGGTTTTGGTAAATTTTATACAGTAGACAAATCTCCACGCAGAGGGTTAGACTTGAATAAGAATGAAGTTATTGTGCCTGGATTTAAGGCGATGTTATTTAAACAAGGCGGTAATTTAAAAGAAAGGCTAACTAACTCAATGGGTGAATTACATGAAGAAGATGAGTAAAAATTATTTTCAAGGAAAAAATGAAAGTCGCTTTGACTATATTAAAAGAATGGTTCAAATGAGAAAAGATGGATTATTCAAAGGAAGTCATGCTGATTGGATAGAGATAGTATTTAATATAAGACATAGTGAAGATGTCGCACGTAGAGAATATTATGGTTGTAAAATGATGATTAACGACTTGGAAGAAGAAATTGTTGAATCGTCTCCAAATGAAATTCAAGAAGCCATTATGCGTTCTAGTATTAGGCTCGAAAAAGAAAGAGTTAAAATTAACGATGAGAAAAGATTGTTAAGAAGAATTAAAGTGCAAGATGCTCGATATGAGCAGGCGTTTGATTTTGCGAGAGAATATGCTTTGATAATGAAAGATTCAAAGCCTTTTTTGACTTCTAATAATTTTAATTATAAAAAAAATATAAATGGTATGTATAAAGGCATTTTGTGTCTATCTGATTGGCATTATGGCATTGAGATTGATAATCATATAAATAAATTCAATCCTCAAATCGCCAAAAAAAGAGTATCAAAAATATATGAATCAGTTGTAAAAGATATTGATTTGTTTAAATTGGATGAATTAGTTATTGTAAATCTTAATGATTTGTGCAGTGGGATTATTCATCCTACTATTAGACTAGAAAATGTAAAAGATGTTATGGAGCAAGTTATGGAAGTATCTGAAATGATAGCTGAGTTGATTTATAACATTAGTCAAACAGGGATTAATATTAGATACTATTCTACATTAGATAACCATTCTAGGGTGATGCCAAATAAAAAAGAGTCTTTAGATGGTGAAAACTTTACAAGATTAATCGATTGGCATTTAAAGAACAGGTTTGAAGATGTTGATAATGTTGAAATTTTGGATAATGAATTAGACGATGAGTATGCGACTTTTAAAGTTTATAATCATAATATCATTGCTAGTCATGGGCATAATGATAATCCTAAAAACTCGGTAAATACTTTATCAAGTTTAATTCATAGAGATTTTGATTTACATATATTAGGTCATAGACATTCTCCAGCATTGAGTGAAAGCAACGAAAGAAGAACTATTGAAAATGGAACTTTAAGCGGAACAGACGCTCATGCTAAGAAATTTAGATTTTCTTCAACACCAAGTCAAAACCTAATAATTGTATCGAAAGAAAATGTAAGTGAATATCTTAGAATTATTAATTTAAAGTAAAAAGTGCGAAATTCTCTCTTCTATAAGCAGAGAATGGCTTAATATGTTGATAATTATGGCTTTACGCCCTTGGCGATTGTTTGTTTATTAGGGTGGTGAACCCGAGTATATTAAGGAGGGTCGCTCCTTCCTTCGTTTTGCACGTGCATAAAACAATCGCAGACCGTGTGTGGCGGTCTATTGTTAATAAATATACCACACATTAGTATAGTTTTATACCAAGTTTACTTGTTTGGTGTAAATTTACAATTTCCATAAAGATTATAAGGAGGATAAAATATGGATACAAGTATTATTTTAGAAATGATTAACCCTTATGTGTTCTTAGGTTGTGTAATGTTAGGATTTTTAATTAAACTATGGGTTGGATTAGATTGGGTAAACAACAAATTAATTCCCACTATCTTAGCTGTAGTTGGTTGTGTCTCTTATTATTGTATTTACACTTCGATTGAAAAAGCAGTGATTGGTGCTTTTGTTGGAGTTATGGCTACTGGTGGGTTTGAATTAGTGAGAAATTTAATTACATTAGTTAGTGAAAAAGTAGATTCTAAAGAAATTTAAAAAATAATTAGTAGAAAGTAAACCCTTTCTACTAATACATAAAAAGAAAGGCGGTAGTGAATGATATGAATATTGGAATAAACGCAGGTCATACTAAAACGGGTCCTGGAAGTGGGGCAAACGGTATTATTAATGAAAGTAACGAAACTAGGGCAGTGTCTGCTCCTTTAATGGAAATGTTAAGAACAGCTGGTCATAACGTAGTAAATTGCACTATTGATAAAGCGCCTAGTCAAAATTCTTGTTTGAGTCAAATTGTTAATATGGCAAACAGAGATGATTTGGATTATTTTATCTCAATTCATTTTAATGCAGGCGGTGGTCGAGGAGTAGAAGTATATACTTATAATGGTAGACAATTCGCTGATGCTCTAGAGGTTTGTCAAAATATTTCAAATCTAGGATTTAAAAATCGTGGTGTAAAAGCTGGGAACGGTTTATATGTAATCAAAAAAACAAAAGCAAAATCTATGTTAATTGAAGTGTGCTTCGTTGATACAGAAGATGCTAATCATTATAAATCAATTGGGGCAACGGAAATCGCTCGAGCTATTTTTAACGCCATTGTGGATGTTAATAATGGTGGCGGTAGTCAAGCTACCCAAAATACTCAAAATAAGCCACAAGCAAGCGGAAATGACTTAATTAGAGCAGGACAACAACATTCTATTAACTTTACAGGGCATATCATTAGTGTTGATGGAATTAAAGGTGGTGACACTTTAAGAAATGTTAGGCGTTGTGTGCAACATGCTATCAATTTAGATTATGGAAAGCACCTTGACCCAGATGGTTATTTTCAAACAAAGTCAAAAGATGCTTTTGGTAAACACTATGTTAAACGAGGAGAAAAACAATACATGGTTACAGCTTTAGAAATTGCTTTAATGTGCCATGGGTATAATCCTAACGGTGTAGAGTGCCCAGGTCAATTTGGAAAAGGATTAGAAGCGTGTGTAAAACAATATCAACGTGACCATGGATTAAATCCTGATGGGGTAGCTGGAAGAAAAACTTTCTTTAGTTTAATGGGTATCTAACAATGTTAAAAAAAGAAATAGAAGTGAAAATATTGACATTTCTAGCATTATTATCTTTGTTACTTGGCATAAACTATACCAAGGTTAAATATGATAACGATGTTTTAAAACAAGAATTACAACAATCTCAAGAGGGCTTAAATAAAGCCAAGAGTGATGTTGAATATTATTCTAATCAATATAATAAATACAGAGAACTATCTATTGAGTTGGAAAATCAAATTGGTGTGTATAGTTATGAACCATAATAAAGTATGTTTAGCCGAAAATAATGTCGATATATTTGGGAAAAATGTAAATCCATATTGCGAATATTATTTAATTTGCAAAAGCAACACTCATAGTGTAGTTTCTAATGGAGTACAAGACTTCATTTTAAGTAATAAGTTTATTATCTCCAAGGACTTGTTTTGTAAAATGAGTCCTTTTTAATATCACTTCCCTTTTAATTATATGAGGAGTTTTTCCATTCTCCTCATAATACATAAAAATTGTAAGAATGTTTTTGGTGAAAGGAGGTCATTTTCAATGGCTATTAGTTCAAAAAAGAAATTAATTAATACAAAGCCACAAAAGGAAAAATGGCGTTGTTTTCATTGCAAAGAAGAATTGGACGAGTCTAAATTTTATAAATCTCGTTCTAACGCTTTTTACATTATGCCAATTTGTAAGGAATGTACTAAAAAAATGTATATTCAAATGGTAAAAGAGTATGATAGCGTTCATAGAGCAATATTTAGATTGTGCGGTTTGCTAGATGTTTATTATGATAAGAATTTAGTTGATTCGATTATCGATAAAGCGGTAGAAAAAGAGTGGGGAGAAGAACAAATCCTACCAGAATACATTAGATTTGTCAATAGTGCAACACAATATCGTGGATTAAACTTTTATAACAGTGACGAAAATAGGGGTTCAGTCGAAGATGTTCCCTTGGTGACTGTTGAAAAAGAGAATATGGAGGTTTGGGGCGGAGGCTATTCTGCTGAAGATTATAAAAGATTAAATCAATTGTATAAAAAATGGTCTGATGGTGTTCCATTAGATGATGTTATAAGTATATCGTATATTAGGGATTTGTGCAGAGTGGAATTAAGCATTGAAAAATCTGTAATATCAAACGGTAAACCAACCGAATCGTTATTAAAACAAAAGTCATCAATTATTAAAGATATGGGCTTAGACCCTGCAACTCTAAAGAAAAACAAAGAGGCAAGCGAGGGAAATAAGACATTTGGAAAATGGATTGATGATATTGAACAAAATATGCCTGCTGAGTTTTTCTCAGATAGAAATCTTTATAAAGACCATCAAGGTTTTGAAAAATACTTTAATTTGCACATTGTTCGCCCTATAAAGAATTTATTATTGGGTCATAGAGATTTTCCACACATTAACTACAATGAAGATGAAATTGATGGTAGTTTTGAGAATGATATGGAGATATCTTATGATAAATTCGAAGGTGAATAAATATGGCTTTATCTAAAAAAATGGCATCAAACAAGGATAAAATATCTTTGTATGAAAGAAATAATGATAAAACCATTGAGAGATTAAGGCATTGGATTACTTTTTATAGAAGAAATGTAGAGTTGTTTGCTGAGCATTATTTGGGTATATCTTTATTTCCATTTCAAAAACTTGTATTACACTTAATGATGACAAATAATGTGTTTGTATGGATAGCTGCTCGAGCCATAGGAAAGAGTTTCTTGACTGCGTTATTTATTTGTTGTTATGCAATATTATATCCTGGGGCTAGGATTGTTATCGTTGCATCGAAATTATCACAAGCTGGATTGATTATTACCGAGAAGATAGAAAAAGAATTAATGAGAATGTCTCCCAATTTGCGTAGAGAAATACTTAAAATTACAACAGGTAATAACGAATATGAAGTTAAATTTAGAAATGGTTCTTCAATTATAGTAACAGCACATAATGATAATTCTCGTGGTTTGCGTTCGAATCTAATAATACTAGAGGAGTTTAGAACTTTAAATAAAGGAATTGTTGACTCTGTAATTATTCCTTTTAATGTTCCTAGAAAGCCACCATATATGTTGTTGAGCAAATATGAAAACTTAAAAGCTGAACAATCTAAAAAAATATATATATCTTCTGCTTATTGGAAGAGTAATTGGATGTGGAAACAAATTGTTGAAACATCTACTGACATGTTTAATGGAAAAAAGCGTTGTCTCGTGGCATTTGATATGTATCTAGCATTGGAACACCAATTAAAAACACCAGAGGATATTTTTGGAGAAAAAAGTACAATGGATGACCTAACATTTAAGATGGAGTATGAAAACAGTATGATTGGAGAGTCTGGAGATTCATATTTTAAATTAGATGACATGGATATTAATAGAAGGCTTAGAGAGCCTTTTTATCCATATAGCAACGTTGAGATAGTTGGCAAGAGACATATTGATAATCCTTATAATAAAACAAGAAGTGATGACAATATTAGGATTGTTACAATTGATATCGCAACAAAAAAAGGTAAGAAAAACGATAACACCATTATAGGTTGCATTGAGGGAGATTTTGATGGAACTAGATATAAAAGAGATATTGATTATATAGAAAGCCACAATGGTGCTACTGCGTCTCGTCAAGCACTTAGAATAAAACAATTGTATTATGAGTATGGAGCTGATTATTTGGTTATTGATACTCAAAATGCTGGTATTACAGTTTATGATGAATTAACAAAAGAGACTATTGATGACATTACTGGCGAAGTTTATCCTGCTTGGACTATTATAGATGATGATAAGTTACACGTTTTAAGCAAAGAAACTATAAGTGACCTAAGAGATAGGACGGTTGAAAGTGGGGCATTGCCTGTCATTTTTCCAATTCAAGGCTCTTTGGCTTTGAATAGTAGGATTGCTGTAGATTTTAAGAAGCAATTAGATAATAACAGTATATCATTTTTAGTCAACGAACAAAGAGCAATAGATATTTTGACTTCAAAGGATTCTTTGTTCAGGAATAATGATAATCCAAATTATAGAGCGTTAAAACTTGCTCCATATGTTCAAACATCAGAACTAATAGAAGAATGTATAAATTTAAGTATGGAGATACTTGGCGGAAACATTAGACTAACTGAACCAATCAATGGTCGAAAGGATAGGTATTCGTCAATATCTTATGGTAATTATTTTATATCTTTAAAAGAGATAGGTAAATTAAAAGGTGGGAATAATTCATATTCTGCCGAAAAATTTAAAGAAGCTATGAAAACTCGTTCTACTAATAAGCGTAGAGTAGGGTTTAAATTTAGATAGAAAGGAGGACACAATGGCTAATCGAAATTATAAAAACAAACAAAAGCCAATAAAAATCAATAAGCCACAAAGCAACCCTAAAAAGCCAATTACTTCACAAGAGTTTAGTGAAAGTATTCATGCTTATGCTCAATCTTTAAAAAGAAGCGTAGAACAAGCACAAATGCTAGCTACTTTGTCGGCTCATAATGGTGTCTCTCAACCTTATTTAGAGGAAAGATTTTTACAAGACATGAATTTCAATCCTGCAGAAGCTACTAGCGATGATATTGAGACTTGGTTATTAGCACCCCAATATAACGATAGAAAACTAAGGGCACTATCGCAATATTTGGAGTATGCAGTTGGTCAATACAATCGTTTTGTTCATTATTTTGCTGATATATTGAGTTTTAATTGTATGTTATTGCCAGGAAGTAGTACGCAAATTAGTAGCTCATCACTAAAATCATATCAAAACAGTTATAGAGTTGCAAGCGATGTTATTGCTAAAGCGAAGCCAAAACAAAGATTTAGAAGTATGGCGTTGGCAACTATGCAAGATGGTGTTTCTATTTGGCATATAGAAAAAACTGAAAATGATATAAACTTTTTGCAATTACCTACTGATTGGTGTATAATTACATCAAAGTGGGCTTATGGTTGGACTGCTTCATTAGATTTGTCTTATTTTGATAGAATGGCTTATATTCCTAATATAATTCCTAATCTTTATAAGTCATATGAGTTATTTAATGAAAAAAGAAAAGATGGATTGGCAGGGAAAAACCTAGCGCCATATCAATACTTAGCATTAGACCCTAACGAAACATTTGTATTAACTTTTGACCCCAATAAAGCCTTAAAGATACCACCGTTAAGTAATACTTTTGGTAGTGCTTTAGATATACTTTCGTACAGACAATTATTAAAAGATAAGTCTGCTCTAGAGTTATGGAAAGTGTTATGGGGTAAAATTCCACAAAAGAAGAATACTGATGAAATGATTATGCCTTATGAAGAGGCAGCTGAGATTGTAGAAATGATACAATCTACATTACCAGATAATATTACTATGTTTGCCTCTCCTTTTGATATTGATGATGTATCGACTGCTCAAGCGAGTAATCTAGATAATATCGTTAATTTATCAAATGATACATTTTATGCAGGTGCTGGAACAACAGGGACATTCTTTGGGGATGATGATACAAAATCCGCTAAGGCTATTACAATCAATGCTAGAAAAGATTATTTGTATGTAGCCAAGGCATTATATCCACAATTTGAACTAATGATGGATTGGCAAATTTCAAACGCAACCAAGACATATTCTTGGGTAACAAAATTTAGCGGAAATGACTTAGAAAGAGACGAAGAAATTAATACAGCGTTAAAGCTAACAACTTCTGCGAACTTTCCAATTCAACATCTTGCTAGCGCAGCTGGTTATTTGCCTCATGAATTAGAGGGATTAACATTGTTGGAAAATGAGTTTGGATTAAAGAGTGCAATGCAACCTCTAACATCACAATTCCAAGCATCACAAAAAGTCAATGTAACAAGTGGCAGAGACAAAATAGATACTATGAATTTGAGCGATGAGGGAATAGCGACAAGAGACAGCAGAGGTCAAGAATAGAAGGGAGTGATGAAATTGTTAATTAGTGAAGAAACAAATGAGATGTTGGATAAATTAGTTCAACAAGGATTTATTTTAAATAGAATATGGGATAGAGGTTTATCTGTATTAAATGTTAAGTATGCTATGAATAATTTTGAAAAAATATTTCATGAGGGGTTTGCACATTTATTTCCCATTGCGTGGAGTGATACTATTTCAAATATTCAATCTATGTATAATGTAACCACAAAATATTTACCAACACCATTAGATGATTCAGATTACAATAGTCCAAGAGAGTTTTTTTATAAGAACTTAAAATACCATGAAGAAACTTATAACATATTAGTTCAAGCTATAAAAGTAGCCAACGAACATGGCGATTATAATGTCTCCAAGGAATTGGATAGCTTTATGAGAACATTTAATAAGTTTATGGAACAATCTATATTATTGGTGGATAAAGCCAACGCAGTTAAAAACGATGATTGGTTTACATTTGATTATATGTGTGATAAATTCTTTGTATTCGATGGTGGTGATGATTAGTGAGAATTGTTAATACCGAAGAAATCGAAGATAGATTCAAGATTAAATATTTTAAATGTGGTTCTATACCTTTGTGTAAATTTTTAGAACAAAATAATGTATTGCCAGTTGGTGACTTCATAGCTAAAAATGGCAAAGTTGTATACAAATATGTAGAATGTGAAAGCCTTTCTAAACTCTTAAAAGAGTGGGGATTGAGAAAACAATCAGAAAGGGGCGAGAAGTAGTGGAAAAAGTTAATAAAATGAATTTGGAATTTTCGTTAGATTATTTAAGTGTTATAGAAGAAGATAAAGATACTTGTTTGGTTTCGTTAGATTTGTGTCACTTAGGCGTTAATAGAAATAAAACTGACATTGATATGGATTGTATTGAATGTTCCAAAGAAACATTTAGAGACAAACCAATTATTTATCGTCTTAATAATAGCGTGATTCCAAGTATGAGTACGGATGTACTAGAACATGCTAGAGATGGCGATGATACAATGCTAATTGCTGGTCACGTTCCATATTTAACCCCTATCGAATACGTAGAAAGAGATGGTCGCACCTATGTTCGAGTAATAGGCGTAATTCATAAAGTATATCTTCCTACTTTAATGCGTATTATTGAAAAGCGTGATGGTAGTTTAAAAATAAGTATTGAAATTATTGTTTTAGATGGTTGGCAACAAGATAATGGTATTCTAAAAATTAATAAAATGAAATTAAGAGGAATTGCTCTATTAGGTAGGGATGTACTAGAGGGCATAGAAGGGTCTGAGATGAATGTTATTAAATATTCATATGATGACTATAACAATACTTATTTAAAATTTTCTAAAAACACAAAATATAAATTGCCTTTAGAATTAAAAAACAATATTAATGATAACATGAACAATTATTTAATCAATAGAAAATCAACAAATAAGGACATTGATTTAGTTCTTAATGATGTTAAAGATATTGTTTATAATTCTTATATATCTCATAGTAAGTTGGTTGAAATTGAAAATAGTATGAAAGAACATAAAGATGAAGATGTTTATAGTCTTTATGGAGGTAATGAAATGAAAGAATTTATTGAAAGTTCTTTATTTGCCAAAAAGGAAGATTTAGGCAAAGAAAAAGCAATAAAGGTTAATAAATCAAGTGAAAAAATGTCTGATTCTAGTTGGGGAGACGTAGATAAAACAACACTTAGAAATAAAGTTTTAAGTGCTAAAAACTATAAGACGTTAGTTAAAGATGTTTATTTGCTTGTTGAACAAGGGTGGGAAGAAAGCCCAAGTTCTAAATTAAAATATCCAGTCATGGAAATTGTTGGAGATACTGCTGTTTATAATCGAGGAGGATTAGCTTCCGCTTTGGGTTATGCTAAAGCCGAGGGTGATACCAAAGTGGTTGATAAAGTAGAAAGTATCTACAAAAAATTAGGATTAGACAAAGAAAAGGAGGATGCTTCTATGACAGAAGAAATCAAGAACAAACTTGATAAGGATAACAAAGACATCGAAGAAATCAAAGATGATGCGGAAGCACAAGAAGATGATGTCAAAGAAAAAGAAGAAAATGTTAAAAAGAATAAAATCGAACCCCATGATAAAGGCGAAGAGGGATTAGAAGATGATGTTGACGCTGATAAAGATTATTGGGAAAAGAAATATGCTATTCTTGAAAACAAATTAAAAGAAATTGAACACGCTAAAAGTGTTGAAGCTATGAACGCTTTAGTAAAAGAATATGCTAGTTGCTTAGGTGATGAGGCTGAAACATTTAAGGCTGAAATTGCTAAATTTGGTTGTGGTGAATTAGATGAAGAAAAATTCTCATTAAAAGTATATGCTGCTGTAGCAAAAAATGCTAAGAAAGCAATCGAAGAAATTGATGAAACTAAAAAATTCTCATTCATGCCTATTGATAATACTTCAATGGCTCAAAAGAATCAAGACCCATTAGAAAGTTTAGCTAAAAAATATAGAAAAGGTAAATAATTAGGAGGAAATATATATGGCTATCAAACATTTTTATTGTGCACCAATTACTCGTGTGCCTGACCATTTAGTATTCACTGCAAGTGTTCCAGCAGGACAAACAATCCAAGCTGGTGCAGTATTAACATTAGAAGAATTGGATGCAACATTTGGAGCAAGAAACGTTGATGTTTACAAAGGTGCTGCTCCTAGTGATATTCAGACTCAAAGATTTGGTTTAGTTATTAATGGTGGTTTTGAACAATTACCTGACGGTAGACGTCCAGAAGGACAACCAGACTATACTCAATACGAATTTAAAGAAGGAGATGTTGTTACAGTCGTAATGATTGATAATTATGTTCGTTTTGAAATTTCTTATGATGCAATTAAGAACGCTACAGCAACTGCTAAAAACTTCTTAATTCCAGTACAAGCTGAGTATGCTTTGGTTAACAATGCCTCTCATGCAACTGCTAAATGTTATTTAAGAGTTGAAACTGCTGGTGAATATTTACGGGCTGGTGGTTTATTTGGTGCTGAATTTATCAAAACTGTAATCGCAACTGGTTTCATCGGTGACGATGTAGCTTAATAAGGAAAGAGAGGATAATATAAGATGGAAAAAGTAATTAATGTAGTACAAAACTTCTCAGCTACTGACAACGAGGCAGCTGTGATTGTTGATGGGTTAACTGAATTAGCTTTAGCTTATAGTTCAGACCATTATGTAAGCAAAGGTTTATGTGATGAATCATTCAAAATGGATAAAAAAGAATATTCTCATAAAAATAAAAACGTTAAAGATGCGTTATTGGGATATTGTGCTTCTAAATCTGGTTTAGAGCACTTATCATTAAACACAAAAGAAGGAGTTGCAAGAGCGTTTTCTAATCCGACTTTTGGTGCTTTATATAATTCAATTGTAGTTGAGGCAATTTCAGGAGTTGTAGCTAACTCTAACCCAACTGCTTTATTAAATTTATGTAATATCGAAACAGTAGGATTAGGAGATTCTTATACTGCTGAAATCGAAACAAAGGGGTTGCCTGTTGCACAAAGAAGTTCTTATATGACAAATGTAACTCGTTTAAACGGTGTTACTAAACAAAGTATCACAATCACTCCAAAAGAATACGCTTTGGGTGTTCAAATGGATTATATTCGTATTGTTGATAGAACATTTGATTTTGGTAAAGAAGTAGCTAAAGTTGCTATGGCTTTATTATATGCTCAATATCAATTAGTTGCTGGATTAATTTTCGATACTAATAAATTAAATGGTACACCATTCTATTCTGCTACTTATGCAAGTGATAAAGTGGTTAAAATGATTAGTGATTTACAAGCTGTAAACGGTGGCGCTGAAGTTAAGGCTTATGGTACTTTAACTGCATTTAACAAAGCTGGTACTATCGCTACAACTAACTTTGGTTTTGAAAGCCAAGACCAAATGATTAGAGATGGTTTCTTAGGTCGTGCTTTTGGTGTTGATAATATTGTTATCCCACAAGCTACTGATTTATCACAACCATTTACTGGAGAAGCTCCAACAATTTTATTACCTGTTGACGTAATTGTATTATTAAGTTCAGTTGGTGACAAACCAGTAACATTAGTTCGTGAAAATTACGCTTATGCAAAAGAAACAGATGCTACTCGTGGTTCATTACACAAAGTAAGCTACTCTTATCATATGCAATTCGATGCTGCTATTGTTACACAAGCACATTATGGTTTAATTAAAGTTGCTCAATAATTGTAAAAATAATATAGTGGAATAATGATATTGGCTAGGGTTTATTCCTAGCCATTTATATCATTGTTGTAGAAAGGAAATTGATATAATGGAAAACAAACAAGTAAATATCTCGTCTGAAAATGATGAAACAAAAGAAGTAAAGACACCAAAACGTGGTAACGCTAAAAAGAAAGAATCAAAGGTTGTGCAAAAAACCAAAGATGCCAAAGATGAAGAACTTGAATTAATGAAAAAACAATTAGCCGAAGTAAATGAAATGTTAAAACAACAAAGTGCTTTGGTCGAGATGTTCAAACAACAAGCCCAACAAGCTAATCAACTTCAACAAGCTATGACTGAAACAAAAACCGATGATGATTTAGGTGAAACTATTATGGTGGGTTGTAATGCGGTTTATGGCGTTACGCTAACATCACAAAAAGGCGATGTGGTTCTCCAATTTGAGTATGGAGAAGAGGTTGAATGTGATAGAGCAGATTTAAAAGAAGTATTTAAAAAAGCGTCTAATAAAAAAGTGTTTGAACAAGGGCTTTGTTATTTTGATGATGATAATGAATATAAAGAGTTCAGAATTAAGCGCACATTTATTTATGATGAAGATGAAATCATGGATTTAATTAATGGTGGAGATGCTAACCAAATTTATAGTTGGCTAGATGATAAAACTAAAACTAAAACTAACATAGATATTATGCACATGATTCTATATAAATTAGCTGACTTAGAATTGGATAAAAGATTAGAACGTATCCCTTATGCAAGTAGGGCTACTATCGAAAAATTCTTTGGAGTAGAATTAGTTCAAGCAGCTAATTCTTTGCAAATTTTAAAAAATTTAGTTCACTAATATAACAATGAATGGAGGGAGTATTGATGACTACATTTGAAGAAATATATTGTTTAAACGAAGTTATTAGAAAAGACCCTAAATTGGCTAAACTTCCTCTATATCAATTTTATTCTTTGTGTTATCGACAATTACAATATGCTATTGGGGCATTTTTGTATGATTGTCATAAAGACCTAACTAAAATAAAGAGATATAGCGAGAGCGAATATTTTTTTGATGGAGATGGGGTAGAAACCCAATTTCAATTAGACCCAATCCCTCAAGACGGTCAAACTAATATTTGGGTTGGTGCAAAAAGAGATGATGATGATTATTATGTGGAGTTATTTGGTTACCAATATGACCCACTTACTCATATTATCACCTTTGACCAAGCCCCACAAGTGGGGCTGTCTATTTTAGTAGGTGCTTATGAAATAGGATATTTTGAAGAAACTTTGGATATAGATGAAAAAATTATTCTTGCTGAGGGTATGAATATTCCTTTTTTGGAGGCATATGCAGCAAATGACAGGTCGCTAAATCAAATTGTTTATAGTAATAGTTATAAAGTTCATAGTCAAGCTGAACAAATTAAACAATTATCAAATCTATCTATTACTCAATGGAGAGACAGAGTTCATGATTTAATTGTAAAATATAGTTATCGAAAATCAAAAGATAAACTTAAAAGATTAGCAGGTAGGCGTATGTATGGTCGCTAAACCAAAGACAACAAGAGGTTGTTCCTCTATGATTATGGATATTATGAACAAGGGCGATTCTTTAAAAGATAGCACTAGCGATATTGTTCAAGACGGATTTGAAGATGCAGTTGATTTTGAATGGGTTTATAAAAATATGGATTATGATAAAAAATATAAAACATGGATTATGGAGGGAAATTCTGACGATAAGACATTGGGTTATAAAAAAATGTTATCATATCCCTATCAAACTTTGCAATTTGGAATAGGTGATTATATTCATTTTAATTATTTGCACATTCGTGATATTCCTCAAAAGTGGACTACATGGTTATTAATTTCATTAGATACATTGAGATTATTTAATGTGAATGGAAGGATAGTTCCTTGTAACCAAACTTTAAATATGTTAACTTCAAAGGGAATTGTTTCTTATCCTTGTAATTTTGAGGACACTATGAAATATACAACCTTAGACATGGGGCAACATGGTTTTGTAGAGCCGAATTGTGACATTGTTGTATATGTTCAAAACAACAAAGATACAAAAAATATCTATATCAACCAAAGATTTTTGTTTAATGGTAGAGCGTATGTTGTTATTCAATATAATAATAGTATTAATAACGGTTTATTAAAACTATTTATGAATAAGGTTTCTGAGCAACCAGAAGATGACTTAGAAAAAGATGTTGCATGGAATGGAAATAATTATACACCAACTTATGTTGATGGAATTAATATTACTCCTAGCGATGTTACTAGTTTAAAGCAAGGAGAATCGCAAGAGTATGAGGTTAGATATTATAGCAATGGAAAACCTAATGACGATGCTTTTGAAATAACATCACTTGGTGTTCCCCAACAATATTATTCTATTGAAAATGTTGAAAATAATAAATTTACTATTAAATGCAATAAACAATATAGAGCAAACTCGTTGACAATAAAATTAAAAGATATAGAAAATCAAGAGGTTAAAGATTTAGAAATTTGGTTAAGGGGTGTTGTATAAAATGGATAATGTCAATAATTTTAGAGATTACGCAAGCTACAAATCAATTAGAACTATCCCATATGATGTAATTAATTATTTGGCGATTAATTGTCCTAATTTGTGGAAACTATTAAAATATGAAAATCCAATGGGAAAAAGTGATTTGTCACAAGAAGAAATAAAAGGTATGATTGCTCCTAGTTCTATGCACTTAGAGAATTATAATGTTGCATTTCAAAAATTCTCTGACGAAGCTATGACGAGCGATAAGGGAGAGGTATTTTCGCAACTAAGAATACAAGTGTTGAATGGGTATTCCCAAGATACACAAGTAGCCAAGGTTAATATATTGTTGCAGATTATTGTAAATAATCGAAAAATGATATGCGATACAGACCAAGTCGCATACGACAATAGAGCAACTGCTATAATGCAAGAATTGGTAGATGCTCTAAATGGAAAGCCATTATATGATAATGGTAGATATTTATTCTTGAATGGATTGGAAGATTATAGCGGTGGTTTTAAATTAGTTAATTTTAATAATGAATATAGTGGTTATAATCTAATCATGACCACTATCGTGTCTGATTAATGGAACTACAAGATTTTTATAATGATGATAACGACATATGGGGAAAACCACAAACTTTTAAAAACTTAGAGTTTTACCCCATTCTTGTTGTTGAGAAATATAAAGAAAACCTAGTTTCCATAATCTTATGTCACTCTAAAAAAGAATTTATATATCCAACCATGAGCGTATTGGAGAGAAAGGCGATATATAAAGCCTCTTATCTAAAGGCGTTATTGATTGCTTATTTGTTCACTAATCCAATCTCATTTGTTAATATTCAAAAAATAATACAAGAAATGTTGTTTGATGTTTGCAAGCTAGAAGAGGTGTATGGTTGCTCCAAAGATGATATTAATAAAATCATTAGGATAACAACAAATATTGAGATAGATAGTGTTGATGCTTTGAGTTTGGCTCAAATTAAAATAATAATTTCTATCGATGGTAGAGAAGAAGTTGTGTTTGATGAAAGTGATTTCGATTTAATAAGGCAATTGATATTAAAACAAAATGCAATAAGCATTAAGCGCATTGAACAATATCATAAAGATATGGAAGAAAAATTAATTGAGTTAAGCAAAGATAATCCACCTCAATCATTTTCAGATGAGATATTTAATTTTGCTAGTTTATCGGGTTTAGCTATTAATGATGATAAATTTGTTAAATATACATTATATCAATTCAGGCATCATTTATACTTCCTAAGGCAACAAAAGGATTTTGAAGTCATGTATCCTTTGGCAGTGTCTGGAAAAGTTAAATTTGATAGAAAAATTAATTATTATGCAAACCCTTATGTCGAAAAGGGTAGATATGATGGCTTATTAGTTACTCAAAGTGATTTTGAGAATAGTGATTTGTCTAAGTCGGTAGGAAATATTGATTTAGACAAGCCAAAAGATGGAGTCGCTTCTCAAAAGAATATTTTTATTGATAAAATAAATAAGGCAACTAAAGGTCAAGTAAAATAAATAAAAAATTTAGGAGGAAATATATATGGCAAAAAAATTTGCTGTTTCTGTAGCTAATGTTGTTGCTCGTGATACTTCAACTGGTAATGGTTTGTTTTGGGGTACTACTTCAACTTCAACTGCTGTTAATATGGCTATGACTGCTACTGATGTTCGTGGTGGTATTAACAACGTAATGCAAGCACGTTATATGCACGATAAAACTATTACTTGTACTATCACAAAACCTACATTTAGTAAAGTGTTCTTACCATTAAATGCTGGTTCTGACATTCAAAATAAAAACATCAAAGTAGTACAAACTGAATGTGTTACTTTAGATGCCAGTGGTAAAGGAGAGTTATCTAAAACTCCTGTTGGTAGAGTGTCTGTTTTCTATGATGAAGATACTGTAACAATGGTGGATGCTAGTCAAAAAGAAATTACAGTGGTTGGCGGAAAAGGAAAGATGGTTACTGCTATTTATGATGCTATGGAAACTGTTGATGTTTTAAGCATTGAAACAAAAGAACCACCAAAAGTTGTTGATTTAACTCTAATTATCGAAATTAGAAACGAAGCTATGGAATTAGTAGAATACTTACATTACAATATTCCACGTTTCCAAATTGATGGTAACTATGAATTAGCATTAAGTGCTGACGGTGTTTCTAGTGAAACATTAACTGGTACTGCGTTAAATGTTTCTGGTCAAGATTGTACTAGCGGAGACATTTATGCTTACGTTAAATGGGTTCCTGTTTTAGAGGATGCTTTATCTGAAATTGGTGGAGTTGTAATCACTAATGGAGATATTACAGCTACTCATGGGGTGCAAAAAACGGTTCAATTAAATGTAATTGGTTTACGTGGTGGTGTAAAAGGAGATATTGAAATTCCTGCTACTGATACCAAATTAGGGTTTGCGGTTGCAACGAAACCAGCAGCTACTGGTTCTAGTATTTCTGTAGGAGCGAAAACAGGTATTGTAACCATTGCTAGTGGAGCGCAAGCTAATGATAACGCTGTTATTACAGTAACTTATACTAATGGCGGAACTGTTTACAAAGATTCTATCCTTGTAACTGTATCATAATTATGTCTTTTTGTAAATTTGGTCGTGAGCAAAGAGAGGGTAGTGGAGTATATTATATGTGTTCTCAAACAAATGGGGCATGTATGTTTAGTAGATGGTGTAATCTTGAAAATAAGTTTAAACCATCTGCGAACTATCAATCTTGCACACTAAAAGATAAACAAGAAGAACTTGTGATTATTCGTGGAGCAAAGGTTAGAAGTTCTAAGAAACAAAAATAATAACGATAATAAGAGTGATATAGTAATATATTACTCTTATTTTTTTACACATCTTAAATATAAAATAGGAGGATTTAATTATGTCAAATGATAAAATATTGTTAAAATTTAAAAAAAAGAATAAAAAAAGATTTGTGTTTAATGGGGAGACTGTATTAGTAAAACCTTATATTGAATATCCAGAAATTAAAACAATCATTGATATGTCTATTGGAAAATTAGGTGTTGAAAATGATTTTGATGGTATCTTAACATTAGACGATATTTATACAGCAAAGGCTTGCGCTGATTTATATCTAATTCAATTATTAACAAATGTAAACCTTGAAAACGTTGAATACGAAGAAGTGTTGCAAAGTGGGTTAATTACTTTGGTTAAGAGTAAAATCGATAATATCAAAGAGTTTGAAAGTGTGTTTGATGGCTATCTAAATATCTTGAATAATCAAATATTACTTAATGGGATTTTAAAAGGAGTACCAAATTTAGAGGAATTAGATTTATTGGGTCAAAGGGTTGTTAAAGACTTTAATAATATCGATAAAGATAAAGTCGATAAAATTTTACAACATGATATAGTCTCAAAAGTTGCCAAACAAAGCGTCAAAGGTTAGATAATCATTATGGGAGAATATATTATTGACATAGATACATTTCAACGTGATATGGAAAATGGCATACAATTAGCGTTAGAAGATGCAAGTCAAATCATTTACAAAGAGTTATTAAAATGTATTAAAACTTACACCTATGTTGATATGAGTAATGAAGATTATTTTAATGGTGATGGGGCTACTGGTGAGTTTGCCAATAGTTTTGATGTAACACCATTAAAACATGACATTAGTGGGTTTGTTAAAGAGTTATATTTTGACCCTAATAAACTAAGCGTACAATACGCAAGCAATGGATATGGTTGGAACGCTCATGCTAGTGTGGGTGGAGAAGATGTTCGAGAAGATATGTTGGATATTTTGAACGTTAGTGGTATACATGGATTAGGTGGTAAAACAAATCGACAACCATATTTAGATTTATTTTTAAATTGGCTAGAAAACAACTTCAAAGATATAATTAAATCTTCCTTATACAAATATGATGTATGGGTTTATAACCTCTAAATTTATGAAAGGAGGGTGAAAAAACGTGGCTCAAGAAAAATATATTGCTAGTATTAAAGTAGCGTTGGATAAGGCTAGTATTGAAGATGTTACCAAAAGGCTTGATACAATAACTTCTCAAAAACGAGAAATGTCATTGGCAATCAATAAGGGCGATATGGATGCCTTTTACAATTCGGTTGCAAAGGTTGAAACGGAGACAAAAAAACTACAATCGTCATTGAATATTACTGCCAAAGATACTAAGACTTTGATTAGCAATTATAATCAAGCTAATAATTCTAGCAATAGATTAAATCAAACACTAGATAAACAAATACAAAAATTAAATAAAATTAGAGCATTACATCAAAGCGCATTTGAAGATGAAGGTATTGGCGGTCAATTCGATAAGGTGAATGAGGCTATTAGCAAAGCCCAAGCCGATACTACAGCGGAAAATGTTTCAAATGTAAAAAAGCAAATAAGTTTATTGAGTGATGAAGTTTCTATTTATAATAATAGAGAAAAGTCGCTAGGGGAACAATTAAGGTATAATGCCGAAAGATTTACTAAGTATGTAATTGGTGCACAAGCATTATTTATGACTATTTCTGTCGTTAACAAAATGATTGATAATGTCAAAGAGTTAGATAATGCATTAGTCGAAATACAAAAGGTTACAAATCTTAGCGGACAAGCATTGCAAGATTATACCGACAAAGCATTTCAAGTAGGCGAAACGGTTGGTAGAACTGGTACTGAAGTATTAAAGGCTGCTGGAGATTTTGCTCGAAGTGGATATGCTTTAAATGAAACCTTGACATTGGCTCAAGAAGCTGCTACAATGTTAAATGTAGCTGATGAAATGAGTGATATCTCAACTGCGTCATCAACTTTAATTTCAGTAATGAAAGCATATAATTTACAAGCTAGTCAAGCTGGCGAAATTACTGATACGTTGAATGAGGTAAGTAATAATGCTGCGATATCTTTTGATGATTTGGCAGAGGGTAAATTGATAACAAAATACCCTATGTGTATAGTAATATGCACTAAGAATATATTTAATTGCAGGTAATCCCTAAAGTCTTGCACCACAATAATGGCGAAAGCACATTATGAAGGTACGAAAGTAGAAACAACGCAAGAATGGCATATGGTCAAAAGCCTAAGTGTCTATACAATGGGTGTTCATGCAACCAAGTTCCCTAACGTTATACACAAATCATGTGTTAGTTAAGTCGAGGGAAAAGGTTCAACGACCAGATTCATGTCGAGATTAAAGCAAGAGAATAAGGGTGGAAATCCCGAATACTTTAATCAATAATCGTAGGGCGCAATCGCTATTGGCGTGGGTGAGAACCCCTTAAATCGAAAAGGTATACCCCTATATAATATTAGGGTGAAGAAATGGTCTGTCCTTATACGAAAGTGTAAGATGTTATATTGTTTTTAATCATGAATTAGAAAACAAATTAGAAAAAATTATAAAACAATATAACAATTAACGTTTGGCGAGCGTTGATAACATAAGAGTATTTCCAGATCTGGGGCAGTATACGCTCAATCTGGAACTTCTATGGGCGAATTAACGGGATTGCTTACAGGTGCAAACGAAGTATTACAAAATATTGAGAAAACTTCTACTGGTTTGGTAACAATATCTCAACGTATTAGAGGTATTGAAGAAGCAGGAGATGAGGCTACGCCAGGGGTTGCCAAATTAGGCAAGGACTTGGAAGAAATAGCTGGAATTAATTTAATGGATAGCGAGGGTCAACTAAGAGATACTTATGATATTCTCAAAGACTTGGCAGAAGTCTATCCTACGTTGACTACAAATCAACGTCAATATTTGGGTGAGCAGATAGCTGGGAAGAGACAGGTTGCAGTTTTAGAAAGTTTATTAACAAATTGGCAATCTGTAGACAAAGCAATACAAGCAGCTGCAAATAGTACAGGTAGCGCTACCGAGGAACGAGATAGGTGTTTGTCAAGCATACAAGGGAAAACCCAACAAATGTTGTCTGCATTTGAACAATTATCTACCAATACATTAGATAGCAATTGGCTTAAAATGTTAATAGATGCCTCAACCGCAGTCATTGAATTAACTGATAATGTAGGGTTATTAAATGTAGCTTTTGGGGCATTTGTTGCTTATGCTACTTTTAAAAATGAGGGTAGCCCAACTAAATTGTGGGAAACATTAAAAAACAATATTATAGCAATAAAAGACAATGTTACCAGCTCAACAAAAGCGCTAAGTGCACGAGACGAAGAAATTAAGTCTGTTTTGTTGTCGCAAAAGAAATTAAAGACATTGGCTGAGCAAAAGGCTTACTTGGATAAGCAAGGGATTGTGTACAACGAAGCAACGTTGGGAGTAATCAATCAACAAATTGCAGCTGAGAGAACGCTAAACACTTTAAAGTCAATAGGTATGTCATTGGCAATGGGTGCATTGGGTGCAATTGCAGGTATGGCACTAAGTGCTGTTATTTCTTCAGCAACCGAGGCATTTCATGAATGGACTCACCCAATTGAAACAGCCAAAGAAAACTTAGATGAAATATCTAATGAGTTAGAAAGTGCCAATAGTGAACTTGAGGGGTTAAAAAATTCTACAAAAGACTTAACTCCACAAGAAGAAACTAGGTTACAAGTATTACAAGCACAAACTGAGCAATTAAAACAACAACAAGAATTGCAGGCACAAGAAACTGGTAAAATGCAATTCAAAGACACCAGTGGTGGTCAAGTTGAAAGAGTTCAAAAATATGATGGTACATTTACTTATAAATATAAAGTAGATACAAGCGAAGTAGATGCGTTTAACGCTAAATTGGAAGATGGAACTAATTATACGGTTCATGCCGATATGAGCGAGATTGAAGATGCTAAACAAACTATGATTGATGCAGCCAACGCTATTAGTGAAGCTGGTGTTGATGCTACTGATGAACAAAAAGAAGCATACAATCAATCGGTTGAAAATTACAATGAGATAGCTACTCAATATGCTGATATATTCGCTCAAATGACCGCACTACAAGAAAAAGGATATGTATTAAGTGATACTCAAAGTGAAGCATTAAGTAATTATGTAAATTACATCGATAGTTCTAAAAATGAAATTAATGAATTAACAAGTACAGTAGATGTGTTAGACAATCATTATTTAAGTCTAACTGATACTATGGATAGTTTGGCTGAAAGTACAGATTTATTAACTACCGCATGGAACGAAGCTGATACAAACGGTCAACTATCATTAGATACAGTTATGAAACTAATTGATGCTGGCGGTCAATATATGGATTTGCTAGTAGAAGAAAATGGTGTGTATAAGTTAAATGCCGACGCTGCAAGTGCTTTGTTTGAAATTCAAAAGCAAGAAAAGATTGCTGACATTGAAATGGAAAAACAATCATTGCAAGTTAAAATTGCTGCCACTCAAGCTGCTATAGAGGCTTATCAAGCTGGTTCAACAGTGAGCAAGGGTCAAACCGAAGACGCCAAAGGTCGTATGCAATCACTTTCTGCTGAGGCTGCGAATATTTTAGCTGCCTTTGGGGAAACAAGCGATGGTGTTAACAAGGCGCTAAACAAAGCGTTAAAGTCTATTACTATCAAGAACGATACACAATTAGCATCTTATAAGAACGCTTTAAGTGAAATGCAAGCTAAGGTGGGTCAATATGATAAGGCTATTAATATAATTTCTAGTCTATCGTTGCCATCTTATACTAAGGCGACCAAAGGTTCAACAAGTGCATCTAAGAAAAATGCAGATGCTACTAAGAAACAAAATCAAGAATTAGAACGATTGAGAAATAATCTTGACAAGTTAAAAGATGATTTAAGTAGTACGCAAGAAGCATATGAGGCTATGCAAAGTGCTATAATCAAACAACTTGAAAAGGAAATCGAATTACAAGAAAAACGTCGTGAGGAACTAGAGCGATTACAGGAAATTTATGAAGCACAACAAGATAAGGCTCAAGATATTATTAAAGCCGAAATTGATGCACTTCAAGAACAAATGGATACTCTTGATGAGAAGAACGACAAAGAGGAAGAAGCACTTAAGCTAAAAGAGGCTCAACTAGAGGCACAAAAGGCTCAAGATGCTTATGACGCTGCCAAAGCCAATAAAAGCACTCGTGTATACGAGGAGGGTAACCAAAATAAAAAAAATAACAATGCCCTAAACAAACTATATCGGTCAAAATGTAGGCATACATAAGACCGAGCAAAGACTTATTTAACTTGTTAAATTAATTATAGGAGTATATAATATGGTAAAAGAGATATGGAAAATCATTCCTAATACTAATGAATTGTGGGAAATTAGTAACTTGGGGAATATTAGGAATACTAAAGATATATGTTTTAAATTTCAAAACGATATACCAAAGCATACAATAAAAAATAAAATTTATGAAAAACGCTTGGGGTATAATATTGCAAGTTTATGGATAGGAGAAAAAACCAATAAACGTATTAATGTTCCAAAAAATGTGATGGCTTTATTTGGAGGATACGAAGAATCTTCGTTAAGAAGAGGAAAGATAAAATATAAAAATGGAATTCATGATGACAACATAGAAAATTTGGAGTTTACAAAAACGATTAATCACAATAAAAGAATCAAAACAAAAAAAGAAATGGAAGCTATTTGTCGTGAGAACGATTTAAAATATATTGGATTAAATTATGATTGCGACAAAGGAAAACTATTATTCATATGTAATAAGCATAAGAATAAAGGGGTTCAACAAAGCAACATTAGTCAAATGAAAACAAAGAAAATTAAATGTCGTTATTGTTCTGGAAAGATTGTGTCAAGACATGATTTGAAAAACGACCCTAAAATACACAAAAACGTGTATATCTTAGGAGAGTATAAAAACGCTCATACGCCAATACAATGTATTTGTTTGGTGTGTGGAAATATTTTTGACATGAGTCCAAATTCGTTAAAAAGTGGTCGTATGTGTCCTAAGTGTAGCACTAAGCGTGTTGCACAAAAAAACAAATTAAGCAAATATGACATTGAATGTAGGGTTAAAAAGAATAATCCTAATATTCTAATTACTAAATTTGGAAATGATGCTGAATGTTTTTGTTTAATTCACAAAAAATATTTTAATCTAAAAATAAAAACGTTATTGGCAAACGATGGCGGTTGTCCTTATTGCAATAAGTCTAGCGGAGAGAGCACAATTTTATTATGGTTAGTTGAAAATAAAATTGACCACATAAGAGAAAAGACGTTTGATAATTTGTGCTATCGTCGACCGTTGCGCTTTGATTTTTATTTGCCCAAATTAAATACTTGTATAGAATTTCAAGGAGAACAACACTATCATCCTATAAAATTTAGTAAAAATCAAAATCCATATGAAAAACTATTATATACACAAAAATGCGATAAACTCAAGAGGGATTATTGCAAAAGAAACAATATAACATTAATTGAAATACCTTATTGGGAAAAGGATAATATTCCAAATATTTTAAACAAGTTAAATAAGAATGTGTAGAGACTGCAGGATGTATATGGTAACATATATATTGAAGTTTGTTCCATTTATATAAATGGTGATATACAGTCCGAGCTCACATATAATGCAAAGATAAATAAGTGTGAGAAGTAGGTGGAAACTCCTACTCGCCTATATTAATTATAGGTCATAAAAGCAACAGATTGGTTGGATGGACTTGGCAAGCTAATCCCGAAGATGTTAAAGAAGCTGAAGAAAATTTAGCCGAGGCTAATAAGAACTTAGCCGAATTACAAAAAGAACAAGCATTGGCTCAAAAGAAACAAGATATTCAAGGTCAAATTGATGAATTAAACGAATTGTTAGAAGCATGGCAAACTAATTTGGGGGATATTAATGACGAGATTAAGAACAGTTCAGAGGTTCTTGATTTTGCAACCAAATTCCATAACGCATCTCTCGAAGAGCGTAAACAAATGTTGCAACAATTTACTGGTTCTTATGTGACCGAAGTTGATGAGCAAATTAAAGAAACTGATAAGCAAATTGATAATTTGAAAGACTTGAAATCTCAATGGCAAAATGCTATGGATATTCAAGCGGATATTTCCAAATATGCTGGCGCTCAAGAGTGGTTGAGAAAATTCGAACAAGCAACCTATGAACAACGTAAGCAAATGTTATCTTCGTTTACTAATAGTTGGGTAAGTTACTACAATACTCAAAGTGCAAAGATTAACGAAGCACAACAAGCAGTTGATAGAATGTCTGGTTCGATGAACAATGCTAATAATAGCGGTTATAACACAAGCGGTTTAAGTAATTATCGAAATGCTACTAATCAAGTAGCAAGCGCTGCTGTTAATGCACAAAATGAATTGTCAGCCATGGAAAGAAAAGCGATGAGTTCTATTCGAAACACAAGTAATTGGATGAACAACTTATTTGGTGGATATTCGTCAGGTAAAACATCTGGCGGTGGAGGAGCTGGCTCTCGTAACTTTGGCGGTGTAAGTAATTTCTCACCAGGAAGACAACGCTCTGCCAATGGTAATGTTGATTACTTCTCAAGTAGTGATGGTGGTGTAATTGATTATACTGGCGAGTGGGGAGATGGAAAGAATTGGGTTGATGGTACTCCAAATAAACCCGAAGTTATTCTTAACAACGACCAAGCAGCGAATGTGTTATACGAACTAGCAAAAGCTCCTAATTCAAGATTAGCTGACACTAGGGGTGGTAAGAATATGGGTGAAACATTTATTGTTAATGAACTAAATATTCAAGCCAATAATCAAGATACTTTACAAGGATTGTTATTGCAAGCCAAACAAATGGCAATTACAAAATAATTAATTTTACCAAACCGCCCATTGACATATGGTTACATTAATGATAATATAATATTGTCAATGGGTCAAGGTTTTGGCTAATACACAAGGGTAAAAGTTATTGTTATTCCTTGTGTGATACATATTTGTATGAAGAGGTAATAGTTGTATGAAAAGATATAGAATATATGAACAAGAGTATATTTATGTTTTTGATGTATATGATGAGGATTTGGATAAATTCAAATATACTTATCGTATGGGTGAACCTATATACATTGGTTGGATTGATAGGTGTGATTTGTATATGTTTTGTATAAAGAGATTTTGGCATAATCACTTTGTGAATGATGTTGAAATAGTAGGAAATTACATACAATCAACAACTCATAAGAATGTGAATTTTATTTTAACCGATATGGATAATAATATATTGGATTATTATGAAATAGTTAGAAAAGAAAATAATAAATATATTAATAAATTTTACAAAATACAAAGATTTAGAAGAAAACCTTGTTACAAAATTGGCAAATGTCTTTCTCAACACAAGTATAGACATATGCGTATGGATAAAAAAGAATTGCATGAACTTGAGTTAGAATATAAAATTAATCTAAATGGTTTGCGTTGTAAAAAGAAGGGCAAGAGATATGACGATTGGTATTATTGTTATACCAAGTCGAATAGTCGTTGTTGGAAAGACCAAAGCAAAAGAAAAAGACAATATAAAGCAAGGGGTGGTTTGTATGAAAGTAGTTAATTATGGATTAGGTGGTACGATTATATCATGTGATTGCGATGGGTGCAAGAGTAATAATTTTTACCCAACTACTAACTTTCTAAAGGTCAACCATAATCTTAAGGACAATGGTTGGATTATTAGAAAAGTTGGCGGTAAATGGGTTGATTTTTGTTGTGAACAATGTTATGATAATTATACTCGTAAGTATATGGATAAAGTATATGACTCTTTATCTAACGGAGAAAAATTAAAAGAAGGAGATGATTAGGAATGTCTTTAATATTTAATCCAACGCCTTTATATATGTTACCGAATAACCAAGCGGTAGACGTATCTAAGGATGTGCAATTTTCATTTATATTTCAAGGTTATGAATTAAATAGTGCTAGGCTAAATCTGTATCGACAAAATACTAGTGGTAAATGGGTAACAATCAATAATGATTGGTATGACTTTACATTAGGTGGAACTAAATATAATGGCGATGTTGTGTCTAGTGAATTTAATTTAACAAATATGCTAGATTATTATGGGTCTAACCTAGGTTGGAGGTTGGAGGTTTATGGATATGAATTAACTTGTAACCAAGATACACAAACTCCAGACGATAATTCATTCCCTTATAATGCAAGCGGAATTGAAACAGGAGATGCTTTTAGTTTCAATGTTGATGGGGTTAGAACATTATATTATATTAATATTTTTAGCGGTAATCGTATGAGGTTTTATACCAACCGAGAGGCAGCGTTACAAAATTCTAATTTAAACGTTGTGACATATAATAAAATCAGTGGTAAGATTGGAAAGGCTTATGGAGTAAGCCCGTTAGTTCCTTTGGTGCTCATTATTCCGCCATTGTTAAAGTTAAATGTTCCAAGCCCTATTACTGTACCAAACTATGAATTTGTGCCTACATGGCAATATTTTGGGGCTACACAAACGATTGTAATCAAACATTGGAAGGCAACTTTATATAATGATAGTGGCAAAGAAATTGACACAAGCGGTGATGTTTATAATGGTAATTTAAAATATACCTTCCAAACATTATTATTAAGTGACAATAATTATAAGGTTGAATATGAAGTGTATGATAATAATGGATATTATTATAGTACAGGATTGGTTGATGTAAAAGTTTTTTATGAAACCGCAACATCAAGTTTCGTTCCAACATTAGAGGTTGATTGTTATGACACCTCAATGGAGGTTGATTGGAGTGGAGCGCACAATGTTAGAGGTGTTTTATCTAAGGGTGAACCCGAATACTTAGATGATTATATCGTCGATGGTAATTATGGCTTAAGATTGCCCAAAGATGTATCATTGACATATGATGTTGATATGCCACAAAATCAAATGCCTACATTTGTTTGGGAACCTGGAAGCGTTAATTATGATGGGGAAATTGTTAGATTCACAAGCGATACGCAAGAATTGATTGTAAGTTATAACAATTCTACTAAGACGTTATATTATACATTGAATATTAAAGGAACTAGTTATTCTTATAGAAGTAATATTAGTACCGAATTTTCATTAAAGGATAAGGGAACATATTTAATTGGTTTTTATGGAAACAACGGTTATATTAGAGAAGTTCAAACTAATCAATATGTTTGGTTTAATGTTGAGGGATATGTTTTACAACCTACTCTTGCAAAACAACGCTCTCCTGAGCAAATGGTTGTTGAAGGAAATGTTGAGAAACATGAGCCTACTACTTATCAAGCGTATGTTACGCCAGATAATCCGTTACAATTAGTAAGTAATGTTAATCCTAATACAGGTAACAATCATGGTGCTTTGCCAACAAGTGAAACTAAGCAAAACTTATTTACACCTTGGATTAATAAGTATGCCGAGGGGGTTAGCGAAGCCCCTACAACCATACCTTGTCGCAATACTGAATATAATTGGTTTAGTAGAAAAGGAATATTTGTAAATATTATGATAGACCCATCTCTTGGTTATGTTTTGGGATATCATAGGTTTTTAACACCTATTCCACAAGGGAAGAAGATTTATGTGCATTTTGGGGCTGGCGGACAACCATATAGTGTAAGGATGTATTTTACAAACGATGAACGCACATTAAAAGAATTGTATAAAGCCAGTGACGATGTTGGTGAAGTTTATGATGGAAGCTTTACAAACAATGAGAATTATAAGTATTTTGTTATGGACTTTACACCACAAAATAGTTTAAATTCTATGACAATAAGTGATGTTTATGTCGGCTTAGATGAGTGGGATAGTGAAGCTAATTACTTACCACCTTTTAAGGATATATGTGTTGAATTAGCTACAATAGGTACAACTAATATTAAAGTATTAGGTCAAGCCAATATTTCTTGTAAAGATTTGATATTTAGCAATTATATAGAGACGCCAAATACCGAGGCTTATAATCAAGTTTTATTCACACACCCACAAATTACTAGTATAATGTATCATATTAATAATGAGTATTGTGAATATCCATTATTAAGTAATATGTTTGAAAATATATTCTATGCTAGTCAAAAACCAAAGCAAGACTATCCGTTTACGATAGCTAAGAGTGTAAAATATAGAAATTTAAATGTTAATGCGTTGACATTGTCTTTTCCAAAGACATTTGGTGATTTAGATTCGATAGCTAGTTATATTAAAAATAACAAGAACACTAATTTACAACTTATCTATCCAAGAAAAATTGAAAATGTGGAATACCAACGTACCAACGATAACAAAAATACAAAAGATGTGGGTCAAACATTTAGACCAAATGCTTATCCAAGTATTTTTAATGTTGGCGATGTTGTGTTTCCACAAAATACATTAAAAATTATAAATAGTGGTAGAAATACATTTGATGTATCAAAACACCAAGGCTCTAGTACATCTTGGGATGTTAGCCAACAAGCATATTCTCATGATGGTAACGCTTTTGTGGATATGGAAGATATGTGGAACTTATATAAAACCATTGACAAACCAATGCACCTTACCTTTGATGCTAAAATGAACGTTGATGGCAACCTTATGATAAGTTCAGGCGGTTCTAAAGAAAAACAATTTGTTGGAACTGATGTTGTTCGTGTTGGTCAAAATTATCAAAGATTTAATGTTAAGATTGATAAATTTACAAAGCGAAATGATGAGGGGTTAAATAATGGCAGTGAATTGCTATTTAGTGATAAGGATAGTATTGATGTTGCTAGAATTAACACCCCTAATGGTGAAGAAAATTTATTTGATTATACTAAATTTAATACTCAAACATTAAATGGAGTGACTATTACAAATTTGAATAATGGAGCGTTTAAAATTGATGGTACTCCAACATCTAACAATGTGGCTTTTCCTTATTGGAATATAAGTCATGATGAATTTGTAAAAATGTTCAAACCAGGAATGTTGATTTTAAAAGGACAAACAACCAATCCTAGTTTATTTGTTCAAATATTTAAAAGCGATTCATTAATCGCTCAAGTGGTGCTAAGAGATGGAATGATAGATACAAACGATTCTATTGTAATATCAGACACATGGTTGAGCGACACCAGTGTTACAGCAAGAATGTTATTTTCTTATGCAAATACAAGTTCTTTTAAGGGTGGATTTACTAGACCTATATTATATCAACCAAATAGTCAAAAACCATCTATCACGAAGAACTTGTTTGACAAGAACGATGTAATTAAAGGAATTAGAGCGGACGCCAATGGATTGGTGGACGCGACAAATGCACAAACATCTAATTACATCGAAGTTACACCAAACACACAATATTATATAACTAATGTTATTGGGCTATGGATATGGTATACAGGTGCATATTATGATAAAAATAAAAAATTTATTTCTCGACTTAATATAGATGGTACTTTCCCTACTAGCGGAACAATTACTACACCTAGTAATTGTTATTATATAGTATTGAATATTTTAGCTCATAATTATTTAGTTGATGTAAATAAAGTTATGATGTCGTTAGGTTCTGCGCCAATTGATTATGAACCATTTGAAACAATCGAAGTTGTTGACTATGAAATTGTTGATGATGACATGACCTACCCACAAATATCAATGAATGTTGATGGTGATTATGAACAAGTTACTACACAAGGTTATCAGTTATTTGATGCTAGTAAATTACCTACCAAATCACAAGGTGGCGCTACAGTTACGAACAATGGAGATGGTTCGTTTACAATTAGTGGAAGTGGTAATTTAAGTGGTGAGTTTAGTCAATTCTACCAATACACACACGAAGAAACTTTAAAAATGTTAAAAGTTGGAAATATTACATTGAATCAAAATGGTGATACGTATCCATATGCGTTGGTGCAATTAGTAAAAGTTGGCGGTACAGGTGTATGGTTTAGTCTAACCAAAGTTACGCAAAGTGCAAATATAACCCAAGAAATGCTACAAGACGGTGGTTGCGCTCTTCGAATTTTTGTTTATGGTCAAAGTGGTTCAACTATCAAAACAGGCACAATCAAACCTATGGTATGGCAAGAAAAGAACTTATTTGATTACACTAAAATTCCATACAAAGCAGTTGGTGATACAAGTGGTGGAAATAGCGTTACCTTATTTAACAACCAAGACGGTTCATTTACTATTGCTGGTAAAAACTTATTTAACGTTAATGGTAATGTAAATGTTAAGGGCTATGATAATTTTCAAGTAAATTCTAATACAGTAAAAGACGGAATATTAACTTGTGGAGTAAATAGAAATACTAGCCACGCTGTTGGTCAAAGATTGTATGGATTAAAAGGAAAAACCATATCAATTAATGCTAAGTTAAAATCCTTTGGAACTGGTACTGGCGGATATATTTTTATCTATGATGGTGGAGGAGAACCTAAAAGAAATGGTGGTATTGCAGTTCTCGACACTTTGTTTGCTATTAATAATTATACTTGCCAAACCGACGATATAGTTATTGGTTTCTCAACCGCTGGCGGTACAGGAGCGCAATTCTACGATATTATGGTAAACTACGGTGCAGCAAGTGCTGGCTATGTTGCATTTGATACTCCAGTGACATTGAATCAAGTATTTGCAAGCGATGCTATTAGGTGGAATACCGTCGCATCGAAGCAAAAATTAAAGGCAGGAATTGTAACTTTAGATGCTTTGGTTGCATCTAAGCCTTATTTTGAATTTAGTGGTTCGAAGAGCGGTTCGTATGTTGTGTTAATGAACAATGCTAATAATGCAATGGTGAGCGATACGATAAAACAAGAGTGGATAGATGATGACACTACATTTTCATTTATCTTTTACAGAGCAGCTAACCAACCATCTACTCCAACCGTGGTATATCCTATCGTGTATCAACCTTATGACGGTACATGGGAACCATTTACTGGTGGAGCACCTAGTCCAAATCCAAGTTATGCCCAAGAGCCTAAATTTATAGGTGATATTGGTCAAAACTTATTCGACGCTAGTAAAATTCCTACTAAATCTCAAGGTGGTGCAACAGTTACTAATAATGGAGACGGTTCATTTACAATTAGCGGTAGTGGTAATACTACCGATAGTTATGCAAATTCTTTTGAAGGCGCTTTAAATGTAACACTTAAAGAGGGCACTATTTATTTGAAAAATGTCGGAAATATTACAAATCCATATTTGTCAATTGAATTTAAAAATAGTGATGGAGGTGTTATAAAAAGATTAAGTCTTCAAGGGGTTGAACAATCAAGTGCTTCTTTAACGAGTGATGATGTGTCGAAAATACAAATTGTTAGATATGCTATTTATACACCTGCATCCACGACTATTCAAACAGGAACAATTCGCCCAATGCTCTACCAAGACGGTGACGGTCAATATCGTCCATATAGCGAAACTCCTAAGTATTATTTAGATGTTAATGCTCAATCTGATAATTTATTAAATGGTGATTACTTCTATAATTATGGTCTTAACTATTTAATACAAAACTCATCAGGTGCACTTAACGCAATTAGTAAAAAACAATATCGTGGTAGAAATTGTTTGTATGTCGATGCTACAAGTGCTATTTTAAGAAATTGTCAATTCTTAAAAAATAGATTTAAGCCCAATACAAGATATTACATTAATATCACTATGTTGTCTTATGATGCAAGTAAACCAAATCAAACAGGCTTATATGTGAGGGTTATATATACAGATGGTACTCGTTTATTGATAGGTGTTCCAAATGAAGATAGATTTAATTCTACTTTTGTTTCTAGTGACCCGAATAAATCTATATCTTATATAGATTTATCTTATGCTTATCATAGTATTGGTTATATTGATTTAGATAACTCATTTATTTGCGAAGAAGCAATTTATAAGAAATCTATAATTGATAATGCAAGTATAGACTTAGACCAACCATTAAGAGCGTTGCCTAATGGTGTGGGGGATTATATTACACAAGATGATAAAGTAATTAGAAATGTTGGGGAAATAACGTATGACGGTTCAAGTGATGAGAATTGGGTTTTGGGTGTGTCATATGGAGAAAAGTACGTTCGTTTCAGTACTTCAGCTCCTAACCTTGTCACAAGCCAATACAAAGTTGGTAATGTTATTTGCGATAAGTTTCCATATAGACCTTATGAGAGTGCGGATGCTTCGCCAGATAATGAGTATATAATTGCAGGGTCGGGTTATATTTATGTATTGATAGAAAAATCAAGGTTAAGTGAGTCAACCGCCCAAGGCTTTAAAACTTGGCTACAATCTAACCCTATTATTGTATGGTATGAACTCGCTACGCCAACTACGAATGAATTAACCGATGAACAAAAGCAACAATGGCACTCATTACAAAGATTTAGCGACAAAACTCACATCTATGGAAACTTTAAAACATCTATGATTGAGTATAATCAAGGGTTGAAGAGTGGTGCGTTGCCAAAAGTTAGCGTTAAAAATATATCTATGTCGACAGATGCAAATATATTATATGAACCATATAATGCACAAAAAATTAATGTTGCAAATATTCAATTAAATAAATTATATAATGACAATGAATTAAGTTCAAGTGGTATATTTGATAGTGTTGATTTAGAAAAGGCATTATTTACGCAATATATAAAGTTAACATCATTCACAACGCCTACATCAATCGTATCGGGAGTTGGGGTTGATTATGTCGTAATTCCTAAGCCTAGTGATTATTCGGGGTATGGTAATACTACCAAAGGGGCAGTAATGGGAGATTCGTTTAGAAGTAGTAATTCAGCAACATTGATTGACTACGAGGAATTTGTTTTGTATACTAGATATAATTCAAACTCATTTTACTTAAGCGTACCTAAAGGTATGAATATGGATTTAATTAAAAACTATTTATTAAATAGACAATACTATTATACGTTAACAAATCCTATCACCCTTAATATTGGTTCAAAATTAGGACAACAATGGGAAGATTTTAAATTAAATGCTGGAATGAATACTATTTATGATGATAGTGACAATGGCGTTTATCCTTATTTATATTTAACTTATAGAGATTCGGCTCAGGCTTCATAGAAAGGGGGAATAGAGCAAAATGATATTTGGTTTTGATGCGAACTTAGGTTCAAGTGCATTAACTTCTTTAAGCACTACGACCCCTGACTTGGGGTCTTTTAATAAAATGGTTTTTTATAATAAAAACTATGATATGAAATTAACTCAAATTTATGGTAATTATATTGATGTAACCGAAGAATATTTAGAAAATTATGATGTAAGTGTTATACCAGTATTAAAACCCGAAACTTATTTATTGGCTACGTTTAATCATATTATGGCAGCTGGTAACATTATTGGTTTCGATGGTAGCATTGATGAGTGGGCGTTATATAGAGAAAATTCTAGTACCCAACAAGTGGAGCATATCACTAACCTTGATGGAGAAATTCAAAAATATATTGATTACACTGGATTAAAGGGTCAATCGTATAGATATTATATTTATGCCCAATCAGGTAGTAAAATGTCTAATGCTTTTGTTACTAATTATGTTGATATGGATTATTATGGATATTTCTTAATTGACAAGACCAATGAAAGGGTATATGTATTTGATACTAATGTAGGAGATAATGCAATTAGTAAAAATATGGTTTATGATACCTTTGAGGGAAATACTAAGTATGCTACTTATGCTGTTGGCAATATGGATTATGCTAGTGGTAACATTAGTGGATTGGTTAGAAGTCCTGAAAGCATCAAAAATGGTGATGATGTAAATAATAGTATTGAGTTGTTGCAATCTTTAAGAAATTGTATTTATGATATTCATAGTGTCAAATATGTCAAAACACGAAAAGGTGAGATATTCAGGGTATTTACTTATAATTATAGCGAATCACCATTAGACCAAGCGATAGGCGCTCAACCTATGATTGCTTCGTTCTCATGGAATGAGATTGATGAGGTGTAGTCAATGGAGAATAAATTGATTACACCCGAATATCTTCATTATATATCTACAACAAAAATAACGAAACCAATATTCAGAGTAGAAATACTTAATAAATTTAATGATACTATTGAGAAAAGCATTAATGGATATGTGGAAAACAATAGCGGTAAGATTACAATAAGTAACACCGACGGAATGAGAAGAACTTGTTCATTAACGCTTAGAAACTATTCTAATGAGTTTACTGAGTATTTTGATGGAATAAGCCTAGGAGAAAGATTTAAAGTCTATTTAGGCTACGATATGGGTTCGTCACAAGTTCTTTTTCCACAAGGGGTATTTATATACTCTAATCCTAGTTTGACGTCTGATACCGCCAGAAAGGTCGTTAACGTTGATGGGTCAGATAAATGGTCGCTTATTTCTGGTGAGTGCGGAGGAATATTGCAAGGAACTTATCAAGTTAAAAAGGGAACATCGTTGGGTGAATTTGTTAAAAATACTTTGGCTTTAGATATTGTTGGAGATTATACTCCTCCTAATATCGATGAGTCGGTATTTGATGCAAAAACAACCTATGATATTGTTCATGAGGCAGGAGAAACGATTGCTGATGTTGTTCTCGAGGTGGCTATGAATTTAAGTTGTAATGTTTATTATGATGAAAATGGAGTGTTTACAATGACTCCATTTGTTTATGATACAGAACGACCAAGCATTTATTCTTTCCATGAGAATGATATTAATTATATATCAGGAAAGAAAACTTATCAACTAGATGGCGTATATAATGCTGTATTAGTTGTTAGTGATAATATGCAAAATAATTCTACACCAATTAGGTCATATTTAGAAAATACTGATTTAAGTGACGAAAATAGTCCGCTTAATGGAACTCCGTTAAAAATATATATACCTAATAATTATTTGGAGGGTATTGATACACAAGAGAAAGCTGATGCTAGGGCAAGATATGAATTAAAAATAGTTACTGCTATGCAAAGCACGGTATCAATTGAATCTAAAGCATTATATCACTTTGTAGAAAATAATATTGTAACAATAACCGACCCACATCTAAATTGTGATAATGAGAGATTTTTAATTAGTGGAATTAGTTTTGACATAGGTAGCAATGGCGGAATGTCGCTCGATGTTGTCAAGGCTAGAAAATATTTATAAGAGAAAGGAGTGTATAATATGGAAGATAGACAATCACTAGCTTATTTAGAATCATTTGTTAATACTACAGTAAAGAAACAAATAAATGATAAAATTAGGTCTAGTCATTTAGTGTCTCGAAAAGCAGTGACGGTTCATGAATATAATGGCGTAGATAATACTGCTAGTATAATCTTTCCTACTGACCCCGACACTCCTTCTATCTATTATTATCCAAATAGAAGTGGTGTTGCATTAAAAGAGGGTCAAAAAGTTTATTTAAATTATCAAGTAGATAATATTAGTCAAGGATGGTTGGAACTTAACGAACCATTATTTAATATTAATCAAATGTACGATTTAATCTTTCCTGTTGGAAGTATTATAGGGAATGAAAGTAAAGACTTTAACCCCAATGAAGTATATCAAGGAACTACTTGGGTGAGATATGCCCCACATAGAGCATTGTTCGGTTATGATGCAACTAATAGTGATTTCAACGAAGGCGGAAAAGAAGGCGGTTCAAGAAACCATTATCACGGTAATGGGGCAGCACAAAACGGTTCTTTATCAGCTGCTATTGGTGCTACAAATGGAAATGCTGGTGTGTTGGGATATAAAACAGCGAACTACTATGGCTTTGGAGATGGTTTAGCCACTTATACTGTTAATGGGACTGGCTTTAGTAATGGCGGTGCGTTTAACCATTATACTCAAGTATGGGGAGATACTGCTTGGTCTAGTTATATTCCAGAATATAAGGTCGTATGTTGGTGGAAGAGAACAAAATAATGTCATTAAAATTTTTGTGGGAGAAGAAGAATGAATGATAATAAAGAATATAAACAAATCATAACTCCAATAAGGGGGTTATTACAATGATTGTTTTTCATAATGGCATTGGAGAATCGTTATTGACTAATACTATTACTGGTGATACTAGTTTTGACATTAATATCTTATTAGGAATTATTGGTGTAATAATATCAATCATTGTATATAATAAGTCGAGAAGCAAGGAAACAAAAGAAGATGTTGAATCTAAAGTTGCCAACGCCTTGACTAGCCAAAGAGAAATAGTAAAGCTAGACGTTAAGTTAGATGGTATATCAACTACAATTAATACTATCAATGAAGAATTAAAAAAACAACGAGAAAGTTTTACTAAAATTATTCGTGAAATCGATGTTATTAATAATAATTTGAATAATATTAACAAAACAATTGATGACCACGAAGATAGAATTAGAAAATTAGAAAATAAAGATTAACTAAGAGTGCATTAATTTGTACTCTTATACATATATTAAGAAGAAAAAAGGAGGAATTGTTATGGCTTTATTTACTAAAATTAATACTCCATGTTCTACTGTTGGTGGTGTTCCTAACGCCAATAATAAAACCGATGAATTATTAAAAATAAACGCATTAGCAAAAAAGACCAATAGGTCAAATACAGGACAAATATCCTACACTAGCGAAACAAGTGGAATTATTTATAGAACTGCTGATTATCCAAATGTTGCTAATATTTATAACAAAGGGGAAACGGGTCTTTATAACTTATTGATTAGATTATATGGTGGAGATAATGGTTTTATTATCACTCCAGATGATTATAACAATATCGAAAAAGAGTTGTCAAGTGTTTCTTCGATGGTTCAAAGTAATATCAATGCAACGTATGATACAATAAACAATTATCCAAGCGTTGTAGCACAACAAGTACAATCATTAAAAAACACTCAAAACAATAACGCTCAAACTTTGGCAAAGTTAATAACATACATTGATAAAGATGTATTAATATTAAGAGCAACACCAAGTTCTAGCAGTGTGCGATTTGATTGGGGTAGTCAATATCCTAACTATTATTCTAAGGATGCTGAAATTTTAGATTTTAGATTTTTTATGCAAAGTAGTACACAAATTAATTTAAACAGATATGGAAAAGATGGAATATTGTTTGCGCCAGCTTTTAAGGTTGGCGAAGATAGTTATACTTACGAGGTTGGTGCTTATAGACCGAAAATACAAGTTTCTAAACTATCTAAAACCTATATTGATGTGACATTCCAAACAATTCAAGATGGTAGGTTGGAAAACTCTATACAACCAATTGGAAGTGATAACTTTTATCTTGTTGGATATGTATATATGGTATTGCAGTTTCAAAAATAAGCATAGAAAGGAGGAATATTATGAAAATAAACACAAAAATAGATTTGCCCATGGCTACTACGGGGGTATTCCCAACGGAAAACAATCTAATTGGAGAATATAATAAAATTAATGAATTGATGTATAAAACAAACAGAAGTAATGTAGGTCAAATTAGTTGGGAATCTCCAACTAGTGGAATACTATATAGAACTGTATCAAGCGAACAAAATCCAAATGTTTATAATAAGGGAGAAACTGGATTATATAATTTGTTGTTAGGAATTTACGGTGGGGATAATGGTTTTATTTTGACAGCAAATGATTATAATAAAATCAAAGATTCGATAATTGAAAATCAAACTAATTGTACTAATGAGATAAACAAAATATCCAACGAACACAACAAAGTAGTAACTAGCATAGATAGTAGAGTGGCTAATATTAACGAGCAAAATAGACAAGCAAATGATTATTTGGTTAAGATTAATGACCTAGCCACAATGGTTAGCATAAGGCAAGAGGGAGAATTGTTGAAAACTAGTGACTCATTTTCGAGTGTTAGCTTCGCAATACCAAGCGATGCCGATGTAAACAACTTGTTTGTATCTCACTTTGAACTCTTATATCCTAATGAAGAGTTTTGGACTTCTGGTCTTGGAACATTGGGGTATGCAGCAACAATCAAAAGTGATACAAAAAAAATAAATTGTTATGTTTATTTTGATTTTTCTATATATAGTACAGCACAACCGCCACAAGGAACGATGGCTAGAATCACTTATTGGTATAGGAGAATAGGAGGTACTAACGATGTCGCTTAATGAAAAAATAAATCTTCCAATTGACAGTGGTGGCAATTATCCTAATGTTAATAACAAAAGCGGAGAAGCTGTAAAAATTAGTGAATTAATACAAGATTTAAAAAGAACTAATACAGGACAAGTACAATGGACTTCTCCAACTAGTGGCATCACCTATAAGACAAGCGATTCACAAAATATAAACATTAATAATAAGGGTAATACTGGTTTGTATAACTTGCTAATTGAAAAATATGGTGGGAACAATGGTTTTATGCTTACAGCAAATGATATGAATAATATACAACCACGTATAGATGAAACGTTTTCTCCATTAAATGAGAATATATTACAATTATCAAGTAAACAAAAACAAGTTTCTACTAGCACAAATATTAGCATGACACAAATGGAATTAAGCAATGACGCTTTGTTTGATGAGATTGTATCTCATTATAATGACATTCAAAATTACAAATATGTCTCCTTGGAATATACTCTTTACCCAAACCATACGCATAGCGAAGCTAATTGTGGTATTCAATTTAGTTATGAAGTTCCATCTAGTGTATTAGATATTTCTAAACAAACTTTTGAAGTGGTTGGATATTCTTGGATTGATGCTAATGGGGTAATGAGATTTAGTAATGGTGATTTGTTAAGCGTTGTAAAATCATCTGACAATTATATAACGTTTATATTTGCTGATTATGTAAGTAAATGTAGTACAGGAGATGCAGTAGAGGGATTTGTTGATGCCACTTCGATTATAACTCCGTATAATGGAAGATTAAAGGTGTTGATTAGAATAACTAATAAATAAGAGGTGTTTATATGGATAAGGAAAATGAGTGCAAAAAAGTAACCATTGGCATAAAGGTTACAAATATGGAAGAAATAAAAGATTATCTTGATTCATTGAGTGAACAAGAAAGAAAACAATTAACACAACAAGATGTTTTCAAAATGATGAAAATAGAGACATATCAAGAATAAGGAGGATAAATTATGAAAGCAGACTCATTTAGAATTTCGTTTTCTACATCGCCAAGCGAGATAAACGAATTAGGTGTAAATGGTTGGGATTTATTTGAATATCCTGAAGTTGTTAATTTATATAATTCTACTTATGGAATTAATATACAAAAAGATGGAGTATTAGCAAGATTACAAGTGATTGTAGAAACACAAGGTCAAGGTCAAATTGGATTTATCAATGATGTTGATTCATTTTGCGATTTGGTTTATGGAACTTATGATAGCATGGGATATAATGCTTTTAAGCATTGTTATATTGTACCAGACCCATCTATTAGCATAGGTGTAGACAACCCATATGTAGTTAATCTAATTATTCATCAAGCATAAGAGAAGAGGTGATTATATGAATGATAAAGAAAATGGTGGTATTAGCTTGCCCATGGTTATTTCTTTAATTAAGAAATTGGGCGGAGACGGTAGCGGAGCAGGAGGAGAATATCTTCCTCTTTCTGGCGGTACAATGAAAGGTGATATAACATTTAATAACAATCTAAATATAAATATGAAAACTATTGCTGGAGTTCCTAAGAGTTTAATGAATTTGAGCGACGAAGATAAATTTATATTTGGAAACCAAGATGTTATTGCTCATTTATATAGTGAGCATAGACCATACATTCATGTTGATGGTACAACTCAACAAATGGCTTATTTGAGCGACGTGTTACCAAAAGCAGAGATACAAGTATTCGAGGAGTTGCCTTTGGTTGGTGAAACCAACGTTATGTATTTCGTTAAAGATAAGGTCGAAAGCGTGTATGCAATATTCTTATGGGATAGCGCTAAAAGGATATTCACACTTGCTGGAGATAGCAATATGGTACTTGATGATTATTATAATCGAACTCAAGTAGATGAATTATTCTTAGCCAAAGCTGGTGGTTACATGACTGGCGAAATTGATATGGCTAACGAAGTTGGTATTATAGGGTTTACACCAAGTGGAACAAAACGTAGCTTAATTAAATTAAATAGCTTATCACAAGCAGATATTGGTGATGCTCAAGGCGATGTTATTATTAGGTCAAAACAACCCCCAACTTGGAACAATGGTGTATCAAATCACAACTTTATTACATCGAATGGTGGATTATTAACTAATCGACTAGCATTAGCCAATAACATTTCTTTAATGGGTAGAGATGCAAAAGGACAAGAGGTTTCTTTGATTAAAATTAACGCTCAAGATGAAATTGTTATTGGTAGTGATACTAATTGGTTGAAATTGAGTGCTAACAGCGCTCCATTATGGAGTGGTACAGCACAAGATACCCCTTTGGCTACTGAGACTTATATTGCTGATAATTATTTACCATTAGCTGGCGGAGCGATGCGTGGCAACATAGTGTTTGATAATAATGTTGGCATCAATGGAATTAATAAAACAGGTGTAACAAAAAGGGTGTTAACACTTAATAATAATGACAATATTATTTTAGGTGATGCTAGTGTTTCATTACAACTTAGCACTTCAACTAGACCTAAGATTAATGTTTTGGGTGGAGAACAACAAGAATTGGCATACCTATCTGATATTGGTGGTGGTTACTTACCTTTAACAGGTGGTAATCTAAGCGGAAATATTGTTTTTGACAATACGAAAGGTATTTACAGTAAAACAAAAGATGGTCAACCCAAAACATTATTTGCTCTAGACGCCAATAACAACGTTCAAATTGGTGACCAAGGATTACAAGCAATTATTAAATCAAGCGAAGTGCCACAATTTTATAACGGTTCTCATTATGCTAAGTTATTAACCGAGGGTGGCGGAGAAGTGCAATCCAATTTCATTATGGCTAATGACATGGGTATTCAAGGAAAAACATCTAGTGGAGATATTCATGATTTAATTAAAATGTCGTTAGACAATAAGGTATCGTTAGGGAATACGACCGATGTGTTAGCAATTAATTCCAAAGAAGCACCAACATGGACTGGCGGAAATGGAGTTAAAACGTTTGCTATGACAGACGATATTCCATCTACGAACGGTTTATTATCTCGTAGTGGTGGAGAAATGAATGGAAACATTACATTTAAAACAGGTATGTTATATGGAACTAGTAACGATGGAGAAACCATTCCTCTTGTAGGTGTTTCTAGTGGCGTTAATGTAAACGTTGGTGGAAGTAATAGACCATTGATGCTACAATCATCTCAACGACCATCATGGAATAATGCTGATTCTATTCAAGAGTTATCCACTTTACAAGATATTGATACAAAAGTAGGAAAAGATTATAGAGTGACAAGTGAAACATTGGAAATTAATGGAGTTGTTTCTACGATTGCTACATTTGATGCTCCCGACATTGCACAAGCATTAGCAAATATTCAAAATTATGAAATAACATTTAATTATAGTTATGTTTCTTCTGATGGTAAAATTATTATTGAAAACCATTTAGGAACAAGTGACAATAATGAATTAATGCAAATTGAATTAGATATACCAAGTGCTAAAAACGCAATTAATATCAAAGCGCATGCACTAGGGTCTGCTATCTCAATAACTAATTTTGTAATTACTTGTCATATTAGACCGTTAAATTTAGATATGTAATATTAAACTAAAAGAGAACTTAATCATAGTTCTCTTTTTTTTATGTCATGACAATATGTTATTGGTATATATCATATAACCATCTAGAACTTTTTGCTCCTTTTGGTTGTTGCTTGATTATAGTTCCTATCTCTAAGCAATCTTGCTCATTGATAGATTTTTTATTAGTAATAGTCCAAAACTTTTCCACAAAGTCGATAATATTTATTTTATAAGTGTGCTTTGTTTCTCTAAAGTTAATAATTATGTAGCCAATTATATTATATTTTTTACAATCTTTATACATATTTACAATTTGATGCAATTTAATACTTTTTGCATTGCCATCTCTTTTGATTAATTTAATCTCATAGTTTAGAGCCTTAATAAAAGACTTTTGAGCGTCGTTTTGTTTGCCCCTTATTGTTGCTCTAAAGTCGCTCAAATCGCTCTCCAATTGCTCTAATTGGACTTGTAGGTCATATGTAGCAAATGGAACGCTTGTACTCTTTGTTGACTTTAATTCATTGAGATAAAGTTCTTTATCGATGCTATCATAAACTACATAATCACATAGTGATGTATTGGTAAATCGTGATGTTGCTCCACCACTATAAGAGTTACTAGTATCAGGGGGTCTATGAACCCAATACCTTTCTCGATTAACACTATCCTTAAAGTCCTCTTCGAACTTCTTTCCTTCTTTTCCTTTGTTTTGTGCCATTTAATTGTTACTTCCTTCAAAGTCTACTTCGTAACTAATCAACTCATCCCACTCTACCATATCAATATATTTGCAAACGTCATTATCATTAAGTTGGCAATCGAGCGTTTCTAAATGTTTTAATGATTTTTTATATTTTTCTTCCAATGTTTTTATATTAACGTTCATATTATCTTTTAAATTAAAATAATCATTAATCATATTTTCAATGATTATAGCATCTTTATCAAATTCAATACCGCTATGAATAAATTGGCAATAGTAATCACCAAGATTTGACCCTCTTAGAGTTTTAATATGCTCCCATGCCAATAAAACAATTTCTTTATCCATTTTATCTCTCCTATTCATCAAGTCCAAAGTGTTCATTAATTAAATTAGTTATATTGTTTATTGCGATAAGTAATTTACAATCATCATATTCTTCTATATACATACTTTCTCCATTGTAATAGCAATCTTGACAACGCTTCTTGCGACAATTTTTTGTAACAATGTGTGAAATTAATTCTATGTCTTCTTCATATCCCTTTTTATCATCGATATAATTTTCATCATTATCATCGACAATGATTAGGTCTTTAGATTGAATTTTTGTTGTACCACCATTATTGTCAAATACATAAACTCCAGGTTCTTCATTTGGCTTTGCTTTACGAACAGGGATATTTGAATCGTGACATAGTCGAATTAATAATTCGTAGTTAATAGCCATTTTAAACCACCTCACGAACGCAATGACCCAAGTTGCATTGCGTTGAAAAGAAGCGATTTTCTTCAAATGGACTATCTGATATAGTACCATCACTATAACTACGATGTATATATATTCCAGCGATAAAATCTATCTTACAAAATTCATCATATTTGATATCATAAACTCGCATACCTTCTTTTAAGTCTTCGAGTTTGTATGGTTTGTTTAAATAAATATTTTGCAACTCCTTTTCATTTTTAACTCCAAAATGTTCACACAAATTTCTCATTGTCATTTTCATACAATGTGTCTCAAAACGATAGTCGTGGACATCATCAAGAATTTTTGAGTATTTTTCTTTAAGTTTAAAATAATCATCAATTAAATTTTCAAACATATCTAGTGCCAAGTCTAATTTGCATCCATGTTGTTGATTTGATTTTTCGTTACAAGCAATACAATTACAACAATCAGTTTCATCGCAACCTCTATTTGCAAATAAATCTATTAATGTAAATGCCTCTTTATATTCTTCTTTGTTCAATATTTTTCACCCCTATCCTTGCCCTTGTTTATGGAATCTATATAGTTATCAATTATTTCAATTTGGTCTTTAAATAATTCATCAAATGGAATACTTTCAAATTCGTCTTGCTCTTCATCTTTAGAACACATTATTGGATAATGTTTTAATGACTTAATACAATTCCAAGCAACTATTACTTTTTCATCCATTATAATACCCTCTAAATCCTCAAGTCGTTTTTGATGAAAGAAAAACGATTTTCTTCAAATTTCATATTTAATTTTTTTATTTTTTCTAAATTCCAAATTCCTAAACAAGTAAAATATTTAACCCTAACGCCTGTGGTTATGAAAGGTCTAACAACGTATAAACATTCTTTTGCTACATTATCATAAACCCACATATTAGGTTTTAAATCTTCAAATTTACAATACCTAGGATTATAGGCATCGCCTAATTCGCAATCCAACGAATGAATAGTCATTTCTAAATAATTACATCTATCAATCAATTCAAAATGTTCTTCGATTAACTTCTTAAACGCATCATAAATAGCAGGACAAGTCTTTACTCCATAATCTAAGTGCGTTAAATATTCTTCTTTTGTCATAATCGTTTCATTCCCTCAATTTTTTCAACCATATTTGGAATTGCTTCATTGTAACCCTTATCCATTGAAAAATCTAAAACATAGCCAAACAATTGTGGCAATTCTTCTTGAAAAAATTCTTTATAATCATAAACTTCATATACAAGAGTTTTATGATAACCATAATAACCGCTTTGTGGACTTGGAGAGCTAATTGCAATGTAATTTTCTTTGAATTCCATGTCGTGAGAATTGTATCCTCTTGTTGCACTTTCAACATAGGCTTTCGCCAATTGTTCTAAATTAATAAACTCCACTTCATCAGTGTTTTCTAATAATTCTATTTCTTCTTTACTCATCATAATCAAGCCACCCCTTATCCACAAATATTTTAAACGCTTCTATAGGCGATAAAAAATTCTTTCCACTCTCTTCGATTGCTTTATAAATATGGTTACAATCAACGATACGTCCTAATGCAAAGCCACCCTTAAATAGCGTACTTGCTATTACATATTTTTCCTCAACTCCTTTATACAACATACAATCAGGACATAATTTATCTAATAAAAGAATTAACTCTGTTTCTAATTTTAATTGCTCTTTTTCTTTCATAATTATTTCTCCTTTCTCTTACAATGATATTATAACATTAATCAATACCATTGTAAATACTCAAAGACAAATCGTCTTCGTTAAATTCATAGGCTTTCCTAATAGCGTTGATTAAATGAATTTTACTTTCTCTGCATAATCCGTAACCATATGCTCTATATCTATAAGAGCGTTCAAATGTACCAAATGGATATAATAAATTTGAGTTATCTAACACTAATTTCTTTTCTAATAAATGCTCAAAGAATTTTGGGTGATGGTCAACACAATAATTATAAATTAATATACTCTCACCATCTTCATCAATGTAACTATCAGTTTCATAGTAATAGCAAAACTTAGTGATACTAAAATCGAAGTTATTTAACAACCATTTTGGTTGTCCGAATGTCTTTTTGCATAGTTCAACAACAATTCCACTATCATTTTCTTTATAGGCAATAACATTTTCATTCTTATAAGCCAAGGTAAAGTTAGCATCATCTTGATACTTTTTATTAGCATCAGTAAAGTCTCTTTTATTTCTAAAGAACATATCTATATCTTTAACACGCTCTCCGTTAAAAATATTTTTGAAACAACCGCCAGCAATAATTCCATTTGTTCCAATTAAAAATCTTTTTAAAAAAGATAATTTAAAAAATTCATCGCCATCTCTAAATACAAACTCTTCCATATTATTCTCCTTTCACTTCTTGATTCCAACACCCCATGCAATCCAATTCAGTAGGGCATGGAGCTTCTTCTAGCCCTACAGGGCAAAAACCATCATACATTTCTTGTTGCTCCATAAATTCCTGGTAAGAACAATTGTGTTTTTTAAGATATTCGCTTAAATAAGTTTTCTTTTCTTCTTGAGCTTCAACATTGTCAATCTCTTCATAGACTTGTTCGAAAATATCAGGCTTACATGGGTATAATTCTCCTTGTGTACCTTTAACGATATAATCGCCAACGCTAACATGGTTGATACCTTCTAATGTTTTAATAAATAATTCAAATGGATGGTCATTATGCTCATCATAAAATAATACATCTTTTTCAAAGGCTTCTATCGCCCAATCGGGAACATAATAGTTACCATTAATATCTATTAAATCACCATCATATCGAAACGCTTCTACGACCATTGGTTTCTTTCTATACTTAGGCATTATTTAATCCTCCTTATTTGTTAAGATATCTAAAACTTTTATGTTTTCAATATCTTGTTTTGGCATTGGTAAACACCGACCATTTTTATCATTTAAAACAATCCATTCATCTTTATCTTCAATTTTAACAATATCTCTAAAAACTATTTCTTCTAATAGAGAAGTTGTTTCAACTATTACTTTCATTGTTTTCTCTCCTTTCATGCGTATTCGCACGTTTTTCAAATCAAATACACTTCTTGTTTACCATCATTGTTATATCGATAAATTTCACCATGTAACGGACTCTCGACAATAATTAAATAATGTCCGTCTTTATTTAAACCGTTTAACACCTCTTCTAAAGAAAAATATAGCTTATCCAAAAGTAGTTCATTATTTTTAATTACTTCATTATTAAATTTGTCAATAACTAATAACTCTTCCATTTCAAACGAACTAATTAATATGTTCGCTGGATTAACTTTCTTTTTTATCATTTTCAATTACCTCCTCATTATCTCTTTTAATACTTTTGTCTATTATATCTTTTATCTTTTCTTTGGTAAAATTGCACAATGAACAACAACCGCTCAAACTCCAATTTTTATATTCACCAATACCTTTGCCACAATAACTAAAACCATGTTGTTTAAATCCATATTTACCATTTTCCAATATTTCAAAATTTTCATATGGCAATTGTATATAATAATCATATTTTTTAGAGGATTTATAATACTCTAACGACTTCACAACATTCTCTTCTTGAGAATGAAAATATGTTACAACTTCGTGTTGTGCTTTAAGATACGCTTTAACAAATTCACTATCTTTTAACTCATATAATGTATCAGCGTATTTTAACAATTCTTGTCTTGTTACCATTTTCTAATCCTCTATTCCAAAATAATATTTTTTAATATCTTCTTTTCCAAAACGTGATATTAATTCTTCTAATACTTCTCTACTTTCGAAATATAAAATCGCTTGCCTACGTGTACTCCAACCACTAATCTTCAAACTATTTTCGTCATAGTCGTAATAAAGGCAATATTTAATTTGATTGCCATCTTTCCAATTTGGTTCAAAGTTTTTAGATTTCTCTTTAAATGCTTCTTGGATTTCTAAATATCGTTTGCATTCTTCTTTGGTTTTAAAAATTCTCAAAAAGTCTTTGCGAAAATTATCTCCTTCAGTATTACACCAACAACAACTGTTGATGCCCTTTCCTACACTAACAAACCAATATTTCTCTCCAAGTCTTGGAAATTCATCGTCTACGATTTCCACTTTCTTTAATTCATCTAATTCTCTTTCTATCTTTGCTATTCTTTCTTCATATTCTTTTCTATTCATTTTCAATTACCTCCTAAACCTTGAGAACATATTTTTTTAATCTATCTTCGCCTATTTCTTCTATTGTCTTGTGTACAAGTTCTTTTGTGGCAAACCAAATTGTTCCACTAGAAGCGACTCTCCATATAAAATTACTGTGTGTTGCCTTGTTTTTGTTATTGATACCAATAGTCCACTTATATACGTGTTCAAGATTCTCTGGTACGGTATCACGAGTTCCATGTTTAAGCATAATTACTTCACACTTTCTTCGCTCAACTTCAAATTCGGCTTCTTCTTTGGTTAAGAAAATAAAACCTAATTCTCTACATTTGTTTAAGTTGTCATCGTTTTTATTCCAATTATGCGCTTCTATTGCGCCATTACAATGTACTTTAAAACATTTATCGCCATCTTTTAAATCCCAAACAATTTTTGGTTTTTGTGGAGTTAGCAATTTGCTAATTTCTTCATATTCTCTTCTATTCATCTTGCATTACCTCACAATTGCTTAATATTTCATCAATTTCCCATGATTCTTCATCTTTCCATTGAACAAATTTAAACAATTCAGCAAACGCAATTATAAATTTGCCATTGTAATCCCAAGAAAGTTCGTCTTTCCATGGCATATTTCTATACAAAAACACACAACCGTCATTGTCTCTTGCAATAAAATTAAGACCCTCTTTTTTAGCAACTTTTAAATATTCATATTCAAATTTTGATAATTTAACAGGTTTTTTATATTCTTCTAATAAGTTTGTAAGTGACACCTTTAAACATTCTTCACAACGTAAGCTTGGTCTATGACATTCATGTATATCACAATTTTGTTTTGTCGTTGCTCTTGCTAAATAACACCTCAAATTATCATTTGCGAGATTAAAATTTAAAATCTCGTCTTTAATCTTTTCTATCTTTAGCATTTCTAAAATATCTCCCTTCTTATGTCTTTGACTTTACCAAAGCCTAAAATTTTTTGAACTATAGTCCATGTTGATGTTATAATATTTCTTGACGCCTCTTTTCTCATTTATCCATTGTATAACTTCATAATAACTTATTTTATCTAATTTGTCAATAGGCTCTATGCTATTGTGTAACCAATGTCCAAAATCTTCACGTGTGGATTCAATAACTAACGTACCGCTAAACTCATAGTTTTGATAACCATATAAACATAGCTTGACTTTTACTTTGTATAAATCTTCACGTTTTGTTATTGGATAAGACGTTACCAATACTTCTATGTCTTCGTTAATATAAAATGTCTCGCTAATAAAAACCTTATGTTGGTTTAAATATTCATGATAATTCCTATATTTGAATAATTCTATTGTTATTGCACTCAATAAATACTTTGTAAATATTCTTTGAGAACTATAACATTGTTTTGGGAGTACGACCATTAATAATTCTCCATTTCTTTTTCAACAATCTCTATAATGTCATTTGTATTTTTGTTATTGATATATCGAGTTCCTACAACGTCAACGAATTTATTAACCCATCTTTTTAATCTATTTTTATTTGCTATGTCATTATAAATATCGCTTGTGCCATCATCGATAATCATGTGAAACTTAATCCCTTTTAACCTAATATTAAAATCCATAGCATTATTAACTAGGTAAAAAATAACACTCCTTCCATTGGTGCTATTATATTCTAAAATATTACCTAGGTCAACCGTAATGCTTTGGTAACACTTTAATTTCTTAACGAGTTCTCGTGGGTGTTGAGAAATAACTAAAATTGTCCTCATATAAACCTCCTTATTATTGTCTATAAACAAAATATAGAGACACTGAGAGTTGTTTATAGCACATAGGATAAATTGTTCCCATTATTGCAAACGCACTCCCATGGCTCTATATTTTGAATATTTAATTATTCATTGACACCTTTTCGATATTCTTGTAGTGCTTTTTCAAATGATTTTGTAGTGCTATATCCACAAGGGAATACTTCATAGCAATGAGCATTTCGAACGCACTGAGGAACGCATACATCATACAATTCTGGTTCAAACTCTTTTATTGCTTCTAGAACTTTCTTCCAAACATATCTTGTTTCAGCACTAGCGCAATTACACAATCTCTTGCGAGAGATATTAATAATGGCTTGAAAACTTAAAGAATATTCTCCATCTTGTAACGTATATCTATTTGGAACATCGTTATAATTATTACGGTCACTTCTTAGTGTGGATATAAAAGGAGTAACACCCATTGGGTGTCTAACAAGATGACCATGAACAAATTGAGGGCAATTATAAATTTTAATAACAAAATGACCAATTCTGATAGGAGAATGTTCGCCCATTAACATCTTTCTTTTCCATTCGCTATCAGGGTATTTCCCCTTGTCTTTCCCTATTGTTGTCATGGTTGCATTTTTAATAACTCCCCACATATCCTCGTGCCAACGAACTTCGACTTTTAATTTTGTTAAATCAACTTTTGTTTTATCACTCATATCTAACCCACCTTTTTATTTTTATCAATATTCACATAGTCAATGGCTTTACAAAGTGCATTTTGAGCCTTGGTTAATTCAATTCTAATATATTTATCTTCAGCTAATTCATCGTTATATTTAGACTTTAATAAAATTGATAGTTCTCGAATGTCTTGTGTTAACTCAATATTGTTATAACTATTCATTTTTAATTCCTCCTATATACTATATCAAAATATTTTCCCTCAAGAGATTTGTCAATCCCTTTTAGAACACTTAAATTCGTTGAGGAATAACAAAAATACGCTTTTTCATTTTCGGTCATTAGTTTAAATTCCTCATCTTTTTTCCATACAATTAGGTCGCCATCATAAATGTTAACCTTAAATTTTAAATACTTCATAAAAATTGTTTAATACCTCCTGCTTTAGAACCATAATATTTTCGTAAAATGATTATTTTTCTTTTTTCCAAAGATACTTTAAATATTTGTATAACTTATATTGTAAAAGCACACATATGCAAGTACCCAAAACACACAACACCAAATACCAATCCTTAGATGACATAATCGTAGTATTCCCTTTTTACAAAACCAATAACAATATTGCCTTGATTAATTAATCTTAGAGCATATCTTTCGTCAATATCATCAACTAAGATAATCGGCTTATAGCTATTTTTGTTATTATATTCTGTAAGAACTAGTTGTAATGGTGTATATGGTTCTTTGAGTTCGCTTTGTCTACGAGTCAATGTTAATAAATTATCACCTCTTTTGAAATTTAATAACAAACGAGTTTTTCCCACTCCACGAAAACTATCTCCACAAAGCAACAAATTACTCCTTGTTTTTATTGCTTCTCTAATCATAGTTTGTAAACAACCAAATACGGTTTGTGGTAATCCTGGTCTAGCCTCCATAAAAGAATTAATATTAACTTGTGATAAATTGTGATATTTATTATTCATATTCAATCTCCTCCACTTCGGTATCGATGTATAAAATATCCATATTATTACATTTTGATAGTTTTATATCTTTAACAAAGCTAGATGTCTTAAGTTTTAAAAACCCTCTTTCTTTGGTAGTTAATTCGCTTGAATTTTGTTTTACTTCAAGAATATTATGAGATTTTCTTAAAATCCTATCTAACCCACATTCTTCATTTTCATAATTTTTATATTGTTGTGGTGTCATTGTCACTTCAATAACCCTAGGCACTTCATAAGTTTCAATGATATTTAACTTTACTTTCACTTCATTTTTTTTCATTTTTATTCCCTCGTTCCATGTTTATTGTTTTATATTTTAATATCTTCTTCGATTATTCGATTAAGCAATTCATTCCACCAATATTCAACCCATTCTTCCCAATCTTGTTTACTCATATTTTATTTTCCTAATTTTTCTAATTTTGGTAAATTTTCATTTAAGATATTATACCACGCTTTATTAATTTCTACTAATTCTTTAATCGCTTGATGAATATCCATATCTTTATCTCGAACACAAACCCTTTGTAAGTATCGAACGACACATTCTAACACGCCACAAATCTCAGCATGATAGCCAATAACCTCAAACATCTCTTCTCCCTTTTTGTTTAAGCCAATATATCTTTTTGCTACATATCCATATTTATCAGCATCAATAACAATATTATCTTGTAGTTTAATCATTTTTATTCACCTTCCTTAATTAATATTTATCATCTTGTCTTTTATGATTAATTTTATTTTTCTTTAAATACATATTATAAATCTCATCCCATGTAAATCCAACAACAATTCCTAATTCAAATAGTTTTTGTACTCTCACTATTCCATAAGCGTCAAGAATAATAATCATCATGTCAAAGTAGTCACATCGATACGTATGTGAAAAATATTCGCTTTGAACCGCATCATAACACTTACAATATTCTTTGCATCGATATAATCCCTTTTCTTCCACAATGGCTAAACTCATTGCGAAATGTAAACAATCGACATATTCTTCTAGCGCCTTTTCATAATCATCTTTGGCGCTCTTTTTCCAATACTTAAACTTTGTTGGTATTTCATTCATGAACTCTCCCAACTCTACAAATAACGCCATTAGAACTTCTCTGTAGTGATATTTATCACCATTCAAAATACGTTCATCTAATTCTTTTTGTTTTTCAAACATATTTCCTAATTGTTCTTCTTGTTTAATCAAAGTTTCTTTGATTAACTCTTGTGTCAATTCTTGCAACGTTTTGTTTTCACGTAACATCATTGCTCATCATCCTCTTTTCTTGTGTAATTCTCATCATCCTTAACTCTATCCTCAAAGTTTATTAACCAAAATAATTCAAGCGTCCAAAATATACCTAAGCCAAATAGAATTGTTTTTATAATTTCCATATCTAACACCTACTTATTATTAACGTATTTTTGAATTTGCTCAAATTGCTCTTGTGTCAACACAAATTCGCCAACAATATCATTACAACAAATAACATCGTTGTCATTAATTAAGTTCCATTGTGTTGGTAACACTAAGAAACATTCACGACAACCATCAATATCCTTAAATGTTAATATCTCTTTGTCGCTAAGTTGTTTTAACCAATTAGGGTACTCATTGTATGTACCGTTTTTATTATAAATAAAATATTTAAAAGTAAATTCATTAATTGTAAGTTCCATCTTTTTCGTTCCTCCTTTATCTTACAAATACATAATACCACCATTATAAATATATGTCAATTATAAAATAAATGTTTTTTTAATAATTATTTAAAGTCAATATAAGGCTATATGGCGCTTGTTTTAGTTTTGGGTATTGTTTATGGTGTTAAATGCAAACGCCTTACCACAACTCCATATTGGCTTTGTGGTGTTTGATATGACATAAAAAAGAACGATATTTATATCGTTCTATATAGTACCATAATAAGAATAGATTCTAAAAATATTTCTCTTAACAATAAGTGGTTCGCCAAAAGAATCAAACACTATAATTCGTGATATTCCTTTTTGACCAATAACTTTACCTTGATAATAATATCCATTGTGTTTAATGACTACTCTCTCATTATTAGTAAATTTTTTGTTCAATAATTTCATAGTTGTTCTCACTCCTTTTCTTTGCAATGTTTCTAGCCCAACAATATATTTCTAATTCTTGTTTGCTTGGACGATAAAAGCCACTCTCTATCCCAATTATCAAGAACAAAAGTTCTTCTTGAACTTTTTCAATTTCATCATCACTCATCATACAATACCACCTTCTTTTGTGCGAGGCTTTGTTGAACGTCTATGATTCGTTGATTTTTTGACCCTCTCCATTTTAAAGTCAAATCCTTTTCTTCTTCTACAAATCTTCCATCGACTAAAACGTCAATTTCTTGTAAAATAGCTTGTCGACATTGGGAATAAAAGTCATTATGTAACCAAATTTGTTCCCAAGTAAACCCTGTATAGACCCAAATATCTTTGCTTGGAAAATCTTTTTTAAACATTTTAACAAGTGTAAATGTATCCTCACAATTTTGGTCACATAAAGGACTGCCACCCAATATTGATAGTCCACGAATATGTTCATTCATACTACTTGCGATTTCATTATACATATCCATGCCACAAGGCTTTCCTACATTAAAATCTTGAATATCTTTATTAAAACAATTTCTGCAATTAAACGGACATCCTGAAAAGAAAACACTTGTACGAATACCTTCTCCATTTTCTATTGAGAATTTTTTTATTTTAGCATAATTACTCATCTAATCCCCCACCCTAGCACAACTTGTTCGTATACCATTTGTGACAAATCATCTATGGTAGCAATTGACTTAATATATTTTTGTTCCAAATCTAATTGTTGCATCTCTAAGGCGTCGTAATCATGACATAGTTTTTTATATTTTTTTAGTAAATCAAAGCAATTAATAATTAAAGCATAGAAATGGTCAAACTCATAATCATTTTTATTATATGGCGTACCATCTTTTTTAATGAATGATTTAAGTATTTCTACATATTCTTCTTTCTCTAAAAATTCATCTTCAAACATTTTTGTCACCCTCTCTTAAATCATCTATTTGAATTCCTAATATTTTTTTAATCATAAATCTTTGAAATTTATTTGGTAAATTTTGATACAAAAATATTTTAATGCCACCAAGCGTAATCATTCCAATCGGTTTTATTTTGTAATCCGTTAAACGGTTATCTTTCATGTATATTATCATACATATGCTCCATTTCTATTCTCAATTCCTTATTTTCTTTTTGCAATCTTAAACATTCATTTATCTTTTGGTCAAGTCTATACCCCATATTTTGAAAATGCGTTTCTAATATATCATAGTCAACAAGTAACTCACCATAAGCATCGACCAAATTTCTCAAACATTCAAAGTCAAATCCACCGATAGCATACGCTTGACCATCAATAAATTCTTCTCCTTTGGCATCAGCTTCTAATCGTTTTAATATCTCCATATATTCATCGTGGGGAAGTATAACGTTTTCTTTATATTCTTCGCATCGCATATTTAACTACCTCCAATATTAATCAATTATGCTTATTATCATTCTTACAATCGTCTAGATATTTATTGAGTTTATCTAATACATCATTTAATTGTTTTTGATAATTATCATAAAAATGTTTTAATTCAAAATATTCATCAATTAATTCTTTCATATTGTCATAATCACTATCACTCGCCAAACAATTGCCTGCACTTAGTCTGGTTAGCATATAATAATAGTCTATTTTATTCATGGTTAATCCCATTTACTTTTCTCCTTATTTTTGGCTTTAATTGCATAATCGATTACCCATATCTTACCTTTAATTCCTTTAGTTGCTGGACTATACTTTTTTACTAAATAGAAGTTTCCTATTAATCTATAACAACCCCAACCGCAATTACGCATCTTATTTATAGTAGATTTCTTTATAAACATAAAACTTACGCTCCTTTAGATTTCCCTATTAGATTTTATCCTTTGCTTTGGCTTTGTTTTGGTTGCGTTGCCTTTTAGTAAAGTAGGCATATCTTTTCATCTTTTCATCATGTTTATCAAAACCATTGCTCAAATAACTATTTTTTGCTTTTCTCTTTTTATTCATGCTAGCCATTGTTTAATACCACATTAGCCATTTGCATTGAGAAGAAACGATTTTCTTCATATCCAACTATAAACCATTCACCAAATCCATCATCGAGTTTAATATACGGACAACCATAAACAAAAGTTACAATTATTTTATTAACTCTGTTTTTAACACAATCCCAAATCCACATATTAGGTTTTAACTCTTCGAATTTGTATGGCTTATCATTATAAACATCGCTTAACGCATAATCTAATGAATGAATTGTTCTTTTTAATTCATTATTCGAATCACTTAATTCTTTTGCTTTATCAATAACTCTTTTTAATTGGTCATCACATACACCCCAATTATAATATAGCATCTTAATATAGTTTACTAATTCAATTTTTGTTAAGTTTTTTAAAGTGCTATCACTATACAACTTAAAATATTCATACTCTCCTGTATTTTCTTTTGGTTCAATTTGTTCATTTAAACGCATCTTCTTTCACTCCCATTAATTTATCTTGTATAATTTCTAGTTTTTTTATAGCAACATCTGTATAACCCATTGTCACAACTTTGCTATCCAATAAATCAATTATTACTTGAATATCATCAATTTCTTCTTTTATTACATCTAAAACCTCAAAATGTTCTTTAATTTTCTTTATCATTTCCTTTTTAAAACTAGGGAAATAACAACCACAAACACTATGTTTGTAATTATCACAATTTTCGCACCAATGAACTTGGACTTCGTTTAATAGTCCTAGCGCCATTTTTTTATCAAATTTTTTATCTTTAAAATCGTTGCCATGTTTTTCTATTGTTGGCAAATCAAACCATTCTTTTTTATCTTTACCTGACATTTTCTTTTAACCACTCTTTCCATTGTTCTTTATTTTTTATATCAACAAAATCACCATCATTAAATGTCATATCAAATGTTTCTAATTCTTCACACGCTTTGTCTAATTGTTTTTCTAAATCCATGCAATAAGTAATAACTCTAACTAGCGTTGCCACATTTTCATCTCTAAAGGGGTTGGTATGACAAGACAACTCTTGCAACGATGCACTAGCTTTCTTTTTATCAAATTTCCAATCTTGCCTAGGTGGCAAGCTCTTTCCTTTTTTTATTGCTTCTAACAACTTTATATCAACTGTCATTTTTATACCTCTATTCCTAATACATCATCGTTTTCTTTAAATAATTTAATAACAAACTTTCTTTGATTATCGTTTAATAAAGCCAATTCTTTTTGAGTGTTACCTCGGCGTGAACCATAAGGGTAACCAATATAATTCATCTTTGTCATTATAGTCATGACAACACCATTTACCATTGGCTGTATAGTCTATCCAATATTCACCCTTTGTAGTCGAGTAACATAACACATCATCGCTCACTGTGCGAGTATCGCCATTCCATTCTTGCGGTAAGACTTGTTTAGCCGACTTCCATTCGATTTTATTAATTAATGCTTGTTCTAATCGTTCAATATAATTTTGAATTGTATTAACATAACCATTTATTTCATCTTGACACACAATCTCTTTGTCTGTTTGAATTGATAATTCATACAAAGCTTCTTTTACTTCTTTGTTTTCCATCAAATCCACCTCTTTCCGCACTTTTTGCACTCATAAACAAACTTGTCTATTTCCATATCTAAAAAAATAGAACACATCTCTCCACCACAATTGGGGCACTTTAATTTAAAGAATTCTCTTATTTTCTTAAACATCAAATCCACCCCGATTCCTTACATTGTTGGTTAATTGCTTTAAGCATATCCATATACATTATTGTGCTACCTTGTGGTTGATTGTCATTATATTCTTCATATTCTTCTATAATAATTCGTTTGCTTATTTCAACAAAAGTAAGTATTGTGATATATCCTCCATCATCTCTTTTATAGGATAAACATGGTGCGTGTTTAGTTAATTCAAATCTTGCTCCCTCGAACATTTCTTTAGCAGTCATCTATATCGCTCCAATCTACTTCTCCACCGCATTTATTGCAATATGAAAGGTCTTTAATTAAACGCTTACCACTTAGGGAAATAACAATTCTTTTTTCAATAAGCAAATGACCGCAACAAGAACAAGTATAATAACAATCTCCCATTGGATATGAAATAATAGGCTTTTTGGGTTTGGTCTTATCAACTAATTCTTGCAAAGTATCAACTTTGCTTTTTGCGAGAGAGTTACAAATATTTTGTATATCACATTCATTACAAGCAACTCTTTTATTACAACTATTTTTTACAATATAATCTAACGCTTCTTGATATTTATTTTCCATCTTCATCACTATTGACAAACAACTCTCCAGACTTATATGTTAGTTCATCACCAACTTTAACTTTGTCATACAGTTGTTTGTCAACTTTTACTCCTTCTTCAATATATTCATCTTTATCATCATCAAACTGTTTTACTATCACTTTATATTCTTCATCATGATGATGTCTTATCGGTATCATTGCCTTACCAGCTCTAGTAAATGTAGTTGTTGTATATGGCTTGTGATACTCTTTTTCAACAACTATAACTGTTCCATTTTTTAATTGTGATGCACAACCAACTAATAAAAACAACATCGTAGATAGAATAGCTATCTTTTTAAATTTACTCATACTTCCTCCTCCTCGTCATCATCAATTACTATAATATCTTGTGGCATTTGAAATACATTATTGCTATGTGTTATAATTTCTCCTACCCAATCTTGTTCATTAGCAACATTTCTAAATATATTGTCACTGTTTGCAATGTGTTCTTGTATCATATCTATGACTTTAATTGCTTTTTCTTCGCCCTTGTATTCTCCTAATTTACAAGCATCATTGCAACTATATCCTAATACATCACAAATTCCATTAAACCAATTGCTAACGCCAAATCTCGTACATTCTATTAACCTACGCTTATCTTGACTTCTAATCCAAATTCCCATCTTCAATTACCTCCTCATAAGTTTGTTCGAAAATATCTGGCTTGCATGGATATAATTCATTGTTCACGTCTTTAATGATATAATCACCATAATCAACCTTCATTGTTCCTTCTAGCGTGTCGATTGCAATATCAACTAGCATTTTCTTTAATGTCCTCTTTATATCACAAAGTTCCACATATTCTTCAATCAAATCACTACCAACAAAATTACGTATTTCTTCTAAATTACTTCCCGTCCACCGAATTGCTTCTACAACTATTGGTTTCTTTTTATATTTTCCCATATTCTAATCCTCTATTCCAAAATAATATTTTTTAATATCTTCTTTTCCAAAGCGTGCTATTAATTCTTCTAATATTTCTCTACTTTTGAAAAATAAAGACTTGATTTGAATCGTTAAAAGGCAACTAATCTTAATACTATCGTTGTTACGGTCGTAAAAAAGATAATATTTATCTTGGGTACAATCTTCCCAATTTGGCTCAAATTTTTCAGACTCATCTTTGAATGCTTTTTGAATTTCTAAATATCTCTTACATTCTTCACCACTTCTAAAAATTCTTAAAAAAGTTTTACGATAATTATCTTCTTCGTCATTGCGCCATTGAGTGCCATCAATATTTCCGTTTGAATTAACATACCAATAGTTGTCATTGTATCTAGGAAACTCATCATCTTCGATTTCCACTTCACTTAACTTATCTAATTCTTTTTTTAACTTCATTATTCTTTCTTTGTATTCTTTTTTATTCATCTTTATTTACCTCACAATTGTTTTTAAATTCCATATTATATTGATATTCTTGACACATTTCCAAATATTTCTCGTTAAACTCTAAAATGTTTTTCATGATATCATAACCGCACAAAATCTTCGCCATTTCAGCAGTACAAGCGTCAATAGCATAAAATGCTTCTAATGACACACTATTATCATCATTGCTACAAACTTCTCTTATGTTGTTGCTAGTATTAATTTTGATAATTAATGCTTGTAGCCTTTTTAATTCTTTATTTGTTAATATTTTCATTTTTCCCTCCTATTATTTTTTTAACTTCCAATATCATTATACTTCAAAAAACCAATATGCGCCCAAATTATTTTATTTATTACTTTCTCCTAGAACGAAAAAACAACCACCTATTGCACAAATACAAGTAATAAAACTTGCAATCACTAGATATACATTCCCTTTAATAATAGCATTAGTCACATTGCACAACGAATGTACGATTGCCGATAAAAAACAAATAAGTTGAAACATTTTTGATTTTCCCATTATTGTACCTCCTCAAACATATTGACATATACTTTTTCGCCATCAATGTTAATTGCTCGTGGTTGGTATCTCGACAATTCATTATTTATCCCTATCATATCTTCAAAACCAATAAACGAACTTTTTTTATATAAAACATCGAGGCATTTTTCTACATAAGAATAACTATTTTTACCACCCCTAAAATATACATATTTATTATTTTCATAAGCATCAATCAAAACACGATATATTCCTTGTCGCAAGTTAAGAATTTTGTACTTTACAATGTAATAAATATCCTTATTTTCTTTAGTGTAATCACTTGGAACAAATATTATTAAAGCAAGAATATTTTTATTAATAGCTATCAATGTACCTCCGCCATGAAAATCATTTAATTCTTTTAATGCGTTTTTGTCAACGTTTGCACCAAAACAAGCACCGCCAATTTTATAACCAAGACAATCATGACATTTTTTGTTAAGAATATCATTAACATCATCAACATTATAAACCAACTCATGACCCAACAACGAATAATACGTACCAAACATCATTTCTTGATAGAATAGAAATTGTTCATATCCATCAAGACTATAATAAATTTTCATTTTTAAATCCTCCTTATCTATCTTATAACACTATTTTATACTAAGTTAATAATATTGTCAATATGTATTTGATTATATTTTCTTCAATTCGTAAAGTAGCTTATTTTAATATATTAAAAGGTAATTAGCAATTTATATATTGTTATTAATTACCTTTTAATTTTTATTTTAATCCATATATGTAAAAAATTGCTGAAATAGCCCTATTTTATTTTACATTATTTAAAATAAATTCTTTTATATCTTCACAACATTCATCTCTAAACATAATAAACTCCTTCAAACTCATTGAGCAAAAATAGTCACCACTATACAATACCAAGTATTCAGTAAATTGAGTCTTAGAATTTTTTAAAATTGCAGGCAAACATTTCCCAATATACTTTTCACCGTCTTTGGTATTCAAATATAATTGGTAAAATAAATATCCAAATAAAACGCAAACAATATGAAAACTAATTACATTTAATTTAGTGCTTTTAAAATCTTCGAGTTTCCAAAAATCTTTTAATTGCCTAAAATCCTCTTCTATTTCAGGTCTTAGTTCATAAGTCATAATAATATCCTTTGCACTTTTAGATAAATCTGTAGTAGTTATTACTGCATAAGATTGAGTATCCTCAAACCAAATAACCACTGAGTTAAAAGGCACAAAATTATCAACCTTACATCCTTGCCATAATGCATCGACATAAGGAATATGACAAATCATTTGTCCTTCTCTGACAGGGTGTTTTTGCCAATCGTCTTTTTCTTTGGCTAAAGCTATAGCCATTTCATATTCAGACATATTTCTACGCATAGGAATATAAACATCAACTTTTCGAACGTCTTTTAAATATTTAATTATATCTCTTGAAATAAACCCTCTATCCATTAATAAAATATCATTTTCATGTAAACAATTAGAATTAAACAATATATCCTTACTTAATGTTAAATCATGTATATTTGCTGTGCCAAATTTCAATTCTTCAATAACCCCATTATCATTATATAACCCTCTGAGAGAAGCAAGTTTATAACCTCTCATTTTATTTCCTTTTCTATCATAAGAAATAGTTGCATTTTCATAGTTTTTATTATCAAAATTTACAGCAATTTTCGTGCAATCAAGTATATGAATATTTGTTCTTATATTTAATTTTTCAAATATATGATTTTGAACAATATCATTGTAATAATCAAAAATATTGCTTGATTTATATTTGTTTATCAAATATCTAATAGTACCTTCGTTTAACCATCCGTCATCATCTCTTGTTCCAATAGCGTTCCAACCCAATTCAGCCAATGTTTTATGACTTGTAATTGCATAAGGAATATCACTTAAACTAGTTTTTATTTTCATTTTTGAAGCAATGGCTAAAGCCATAATAAATCTGAGAGGAATATATGAATTTTGCTTTCTTTTATCAGGAAATCCCTCATCTAAACAATCTAAAACACCATGACGTTGCATTGATAAAATAATATCATCAACTAAATTACTATTACTAATAGCTATACCATCTAATATTTTCTTATTAATTTGTTCCTTAACTTTAGTCTTATTATTTCTACATACCTTTAACATAAATATCTCCCTTCAATCAAAAATGGAATTATATACACATCAAATAAAACCGTATTAAAATATTGGCTTTATTAAATATGTATATAATTCCATTAATAGGAATATTAGTCTTACTAACTTTCTATATGTTAGTGTGTATGTATGTTCTTATTCACTTTTTACACTTATATTATACAATATAAAACAAATATTGTATATACTATTTTCAAAATTATTCATTGTTCTTCATCGTTTTCCAAATTTTTTAAAGCATATTCAATACACAAAGAAACTAATTTGTTTAATGATATATTTTTAGAGTTTGCTATTTTTTCCATTTCATCAACAAGTTTCTTATTCATTCTAAATGTTTTGTTGATGTATTCTTCTTTTTCTATCTTGAAGCCCATAAACATCATTCCTTTCTTTATACAATAATATTATTGTATTTATCGAATTGTTTATACACTTATAAATCAGTGTAAATTGCACTTGTAAAAACATTGTAAATAATGTAATATTTTATTGGGAGGAGATTTAATATGGCATTCTTGATTTTTATAAATTTTTTACTAGTCATTATGACAGGTGGAGTTTGGTTAATTGTATTGATTATATGGTATATTTTAAAATCTATATCAAAATAGGAGGAAGATAAAAATGAAAAAAAGATTATTAAAAATTGTATATTTTATTGCCTTTTTTGCCTTCATTATCATGTTTTTGCAAAGTTGTAATACTCCCACCCAATACGAAACCGATTTAACTAACGGCAGAAGAAAATTAGGTACTGGTGAGGAATTAACCAAAGGAGAAGAAAAAGCGGTGAATGACTTATTCAAATGGAAATCATCACATTAAAATTGAAAATACTTTGCTATTTTATTATAATTATAAGTGATAAAATTTATGGCATAGGTGGTGAAAAATATGACAGAAAAAGAATATTATGATTTTGCTATAAGAGAAATAGAAAACAACAAGGAAAAAATAGTTTTTAAATGTCCTTGTTGTAATCAAAATTTTGATGCAAAAGAATATATAAACGGTATTTTAAACTTTTTGAAGAGTAGAAATAATGTTGTTAAATTTATTAGCGCAACACATTATTTAAGCGCAGTTTTATCATGTCCTAATTGCCAAAAAGATGGTAGATTAGATTTTATAGAATATGAAGAGTTATATAGACATATTGACAACGATAATGAACTTTGTTTTGAAAATCTATTTTTTCAAGATGGGTTTAGAATTACCCGATAAACGCTTATTAATAAGTTCAAAGTCATTTTGATTAAATGGCAATATAATAATTGGAAGGTTTTCTAATTTAATATCGCCATTTTTTATTTGTTCTAAAGATTCCTCGAACAAATGAATTATATTTTCAAAATCTTTTATCGAACTAATTTTGTTCAAGTTATAAAACGACATATTTTTATTAGTCATCGTCATTTTCTTTTCACCCCCTTTCTTAAATTTTTGTTACTTTACGAATTGAAGGATTATATTTTGTAAAAAAATAAGGGATATTAATCCCTTATTTTAGTTAATACATTTACACATCCTTATTTTCATAAACTCTTTCAAATGATTTTTGACAATCGTATATTTGGTGGTTTATTCTATTTGAACAAATACCTAAAACCACATCTCTCCAAAACTCTTTTTCCTTGTCACTAGATGACAAAAAATCTAAGTGTAGCATTAAAATATCTAGTAAATGCGGTAATTCAATGTGCAACAATCTAGCTACAAACTCTCCATCTTCTTTATCCCATTCTTTTTTAATATCGTGTTTTCCAATATACATTTGCCTTGTCGAATCTAAATACATTATTTCTCACCTCATTTTTTCTTTGTTTCATTTTCTTTTGGAAGTCCTTCGTTTTCTAACAGCGCTCTTTTCGATAATTCCTCTTTTGCTAATCTCAATGCCTCGGTCAAAGTTTGAACACGATTATCAAGAAATTCGCACACCCCTTGAATTTTCACAATGTTTTCTCTTAATTGATTATTTTCTTTTTGGAGTAATTCATTCAAATCTTTGCTTTCACTCATACTATCTCCTCCTTTAATCCATTCCTAAATGCAATACACGAGACTTAATCTCTTCGGTTTTGCCATCATTCCAAAAATTATCACCTAAATAGCCACAAGTTCTTCTAATTACATTCATGGTATCATGATTACGGTTGCCACAATTAGGACAATACCATTCGTTATTGTCATCTAATAATAATTCTCCACTAAATCCACACTCCATACAATAATCTAATTTTGTATTGAATTCCCCATATTGAACATTATTATAAATAAATTTCACTAATTCTTGAATAGCCTCAACATTGTTAGTCAAATTTGGAATTTCACAAAAAGAAATGCAACCTCCGCTACTCAATTTTTGAAATTCAGATTCAAACATAAATTTATCAAAAGCATTTATTGGCTCTCTAACATCAACATGAAATGAATTGGTATAATAATTTTTATCTGTTATATCTTTGATTGAACCATATTTTTCTTTGTCGATTTTAGCGAATCTATGGCACAACCCTTCGCTAGGAGTAGCATATAATGATTGACCATAACCAGTTTCATCCTTCCATTTTTTGGCAACATCTTTTAAGTAGGTTATTAACCATATTGCAAATTTATGACCATTTTTACTTGTATGACTTTCCCCTGTCATCAACTTGGTAACTTCATATAGCCCGATATAACCCAAACTTAACGTGGAATAGTTATTAAACAAATATTTATCTATAACTTCTCCCTTTTTTAATCTCGCTATTCCTCCAGCTTGCCAATGGATTGGACTAATATCAGATTTTGTTCCTATCAAAGAATCATGTCTAAATTCTAATGCTTTTTTACATAACTCTAATCTTTCATCTAGCAATTCTTTAAACTTTTTAAATTTGTTTTCGCCATTAAATTCATTAACTTCTAACGCAATTTGAGGTAGATTTAATGAAACAACACCACAATTAAATCTGCCCTCAAATTTATATTCTCCATTTTCATCTTTCCACGGTGAAAGGAAGCTTCTGCAACCCATCGGACTAAAAACATTGCCTTCATATCTCTCTCTCATAACTTTTGCTGAAACATAATCAGGGTACATTCTTTTGGCAGTACATTTACAAGCTAATTTAGTGATATAATCATATTCTCCACCGCTTAGATTATTCCAATCATCTAAGACAAAAACTAACTTTGGAAATACTGGAGTAACATAAACACCAACTTCGTTTTTTACGCCCAAAATTCTTTGTTTTAATATTTCTTCAATGATTAGTGCTGTATAGTCAATATAATCATCGTTATGGTCTAATTCCAAAAATAATGTCACAAATGGTGTTTGACCTTGTGTCGATTGAATTGTATTAATTTGATATTGAATGGTTTGTACGCCATCTCGCAAATCCTTCAACATCATTTTTTTTGCATTTTTTTCTTTGTTATCTTTATCACAATCTTTAAATAATTTTAAATACTTATCGTAACTTCTTTTTAAATATTTTCCCAAATGTTTGATATTAATACTTTGACCCCCGTATTGACCACTTGCTACGCTTGCAATGATTTGCGTCATAATAGTACAAGCAGTCGTAAACGAACTAGGACTATCAATCTTAGTTCCATTAATTATAGTACCATTATCCAACATATCTTTAATATTAACCAAACAACAATTAAACTCATTCATTACTGGGCTCACATCCATATCATGAAAATGAATCAACCCCTCTTCATGGGCTTTGGCAATATCCTTTGGCAAAACCAACCTTTTAGCCAAATCCTTACAAACCTCGCCAGCAATATAATCTCTTTGAACTGATGCGATAGTGGCGTCTTTATGAGAATTTTCCTTCATTATTTCTTCGTTGTTACACTTTAATAAATCCAAAATACTCTCATCTCTTTTATTTGTTTCTCTAATCAATTCTCTCTTATATCTATATCGAATAAACGCTCGAGCAACATCAACGTACCCAAAATCACAAAGTGTACTCTCTATATTATTTTGGATTTCTTCGACGTTAATATCATTATTCATTTTTTTAATCTTATCATACACACTACGTAAGACCTTTTTAATATCTTTGTCAAATACATTTGTTGAACCGTAAACTTCTTTAAAAGCCTTTGTGATAGCAACCTCTATTTTAGTTACATCAAAATTTACTTTTCTACCATCTCTTTTTGTTATTTCCATAACGTTCCTCTCTTTCTTTTAATATAAAATTAAGCAACCAATATACCATTGCTACGAACAAAGCAATGGCTAACAAAGCAATGACTAAAGGAAATATTCCATACGCACACACAATTATAAATAGGTCGATAATTAATATTGCGACAACAAACGATAATATAATTCGAAGCCACAAACCTATACCCCACAATTCTTTAAATACTATGAATATTTCTCTCATATTCTATAATCTCACAAGAATGTTGTCTAATTTATCATATACATCAATATAGATTTCTTTAGCATTTCCGTTATAAGTTACTTCAAACAAATGCTTATCTACGCTTGTTGCAATAATAGCCTTGTTGTTTTGCAACGTTTTACAAGCCCAAACAATGTGCGTTTCAAACAAACTCCAATCGAAACTATCATCGTTTTTATATTTATCTCCATAATAATCATAAATAACTTCTGTTGCGATATTTAAAAACTTATCTCCATCCATATTTATTCCTCCTCGACTAAATTAATTCCTTCGATTTCTGCTCTAATTTTTAAACAACGAATATAATTACCCATATACCTCTTTTGCTCTTTCAATAATTCTAATGAACATTTTGGCGTAAATGTCAATGTACCAGCTTCATATTTGACTGTCATCGCATCCAATTTATCATAACGGATTTTTGCTTGAAAATACTCACCTCTAAACCTTTCTTTATAATCGTTGCTATTCATCATTTCAATTGTATCTTCTAGTTCTATGATTTTTTTCATTTTATCCTCCTTATTGTTCCCATGATATAAATATTTCTTCTTGTATATCCATCGTATTGATTACTCTTACATAATAATATTTTTTCTCAAAAAAGTCAACAACTTTTTTAATAGCCTCATTTGTTGCATTATTATCGTTTGACACATATATGCTTGTTGATAACTTTCCGTTTTTTGCACTATTAAAAATACTTTCACTCGCCAATGTAATTAATCTAGCACTTTCTTTTTTGTATAATTCCAAATATTTTAATTTTGATATAGCTTTCATATCATTTGCATTTGGAAAATTATCAATATCAATACTCTTTTCATCAGCAATGTTATCGACTTTTGTTGTCACTTCTTCTAACATTTAATTTTCCTCCTTCAACAATCCACATAAGAATGTTTGGCGTGCTTGAACACCGCTTGTTCGTGTGGCATGTATTAAAGCATCTGTTTTAGCACAAAGAATACATCTTTTCTTAGCCCTAGTAATCATTGTATATAGTAATTCCTTATTCAATAATTTATATGCTGTATAATCCAATGCTCCAATCACAATATCTCTTTGAGAGCCTTGAAATTTATGACAAGTGATTGCATATGCCAAATCAATAGAATCAAACATTTTATAGTCAACTTCGACCTCTCCGCATAAATCAAAGTCACAAACAAATGAATTGTTTTTATAATCAATTGAAACAACTTTGCCTTGATAACCGTTGAATACATCCACAAGACCATCGCTTGTCTCAATCTTTGTTTTATTTTTTGTGTTAATAATTCTGTCACCTACATATATTGAATAATCCTTATTAATTTGTAGTGGTTTACCCCTAATATAAGCGTTGCTTAACAAATATTTTTGAATATGTCTATTAAGGCTTAAACAAGACGAATCTCCTTTATTTCGCATTGGTGAAATAATTTGTATTTTAGATGTATCTTGAGTTGCTTCTACGCTCTTTTCATAATATTTTAAAACATATGGCAATGTCAATTTGTTTTCAGCATAGGTTTGTAATAAAAAATCTTTCATTTCTCCTCTAATGTCATTTCCATAAAAATCATTAGAACATAATTGCTCTTTCATTCTTACCTTTGTAGCCTCTGTTATAATGGCGGACTTTTTAGCTTGTCTAAATATTTGCGTAAATTCAACCACTGGAACAACTCCACTATTAACAATATCCCTAAATACCGAACAAGCACCAAGCGATTCTAATTGTGCTAAATCACCTAACATAATTAGTTGTTTTCCGTCATCGATGGATTGTACCAATCTGTAAAATAACTCCCCGTCAACCATAGAACTTTCGTCAAGAATAACGCTATCCATCAACGGATTATCCCTATTCTTTAACCATTCTCCACCATCTCCAAGACCATATCCTAATAATCTATGAATTGTTGAACCATCTTGCCCCACAACTTCACCTAATCTTGACGCAGCCATACCAGACAAAGCAGTTAAATTATAACATTCATTAGAACAAGAAATAATGCCTTTTACAACAGTTGTTTTTCCAGTACCAGCAGGAGAGTTAATGGCTAAAACATTTTTGCTTAACGCCAATTTAATTGCATTGGCTTGCTCATCGCTATATTTAAATCCTTGCTCTTCTTCTACTTGAGACATTCTTTTATTAAATTCTTCTACTTCATCTTTACTCATTTGTCTATCTTGTTTTAACAATCTCATCAATTCACGACAAATACCCACCTCTAAATTCCTAGTTTTAACCATGGATATTTTAGTTCGCTCCTCGTTTCTCCATACAATGTTTTTATCAACCAATTCATCCAAAGCATCTCGTGTCGATAAAATAATTTTTTTCTTAGTTTGCTCATCTAAAACCATATCAGGAAATAATGTATAAACCTTATCTACAATTTGTTGCGAATTTAACCATGTATCACCGTTACTGTTACTTTCTAGTAATGTGTGCATAATATATCCCCCGATTCGATATGTGCTAAATTTCTTAATGCCGACTTTTAATGCTATTTCATCCGCTTTAGCCCAACCAATTCCAGGAACATCTATAATCAACCTATAAGGGTCGTGTTGTATCATATAGACCGCTTTTGACACATCTGGATAAATATTAGCTATAGTTTTAATAGTGTTCGCAGTTAAGCCATATTGGCTCATAGCACTAATAAAACTAAAATATTTTTTATTAAGCGTAAATCTTTCAATTAACTTCTTTGCGTTAGACTCTCCAATCCCCTTAACCTTAGTAATTGAGCCAATATCTTCGCTCGCTATAACTTCAATTGGATTATCATACACCTCTTTAAATGATTTGATTTGCCGAGGGGTTAAAATAATTCCCAAAAAGCTATCAACATTCATCTTGTCGACATCAATTGACTCATTAACAAAAACAATGTCTACTTGCTTTCCATACTTTTCATCATTAACCCAATTTCCAATAAGCGAATAAACAACGTTTGATTTTGGTTCTGGAAATATCCCTTTCGCAGTAAACGTTTCATTGCTTTCAATATCGAGAAGGGAATAGATACCCCAATCTCCTTTGCGATATACGATTTTCTTAACGTATACACTTGTTTTAATTTCATTCATACAAAACTATCTCCCTCCTAATATGACAAAGTAGTCCACGCTTCAACTAACTCCTTTTTTTCATCAGTATCTATCCATTTTTCTTTACCTTTATCAGTAACTATTTTTTTCTTCTTAAACTCTTCTTTGAATGTATTAACCTTTATTATACTATTTAACTTAAATGGTTGTTTTAGAAAATTAAATCTATTTTTGGTATTCGTAGAAATAATTTCACCATTTTGCAAGTTATATAATTTCATATAAGGTTTACATTCATCTCTATAAGTTTTATACTCCACTACATAATAAATTGATTTTAAATCATTGTTTGAATAAACAATATTTCCAACAAAGTCACTTTGAACTCTTAATATAAGTTTAAGCGGTATACTTTTATTTTCAATCTCTTTTTCTATATCTTTTAAAAACGAAATGCAATCAAACTCACTATATCTTTTTGGTGTTTTTTTATTACAATATTGACCAACCTTTTCAATATCTACTTCATATGATTTAATTATCTTCTTTTCTTTTGGAGCATATTTTAGTTTATATTCGCTATCAAAAACAATATTATCACTCGTTGAAAATTGCTTCTTATTATAAAATCTATCAAAATAATCTAAAATTGTCAATAACTTTTGTGACTTTCCAAACTCTTCAAAAAAATCTAACATAATTAATATTTTTAACATTCCAAAATTAATAGATTTAATTTTTAATAATTCACATAACAAGTTAACAAAACTATCATACTCATTGTTTCTCAATAAATACAAATCATCACCAACTTGCTCCCCGATACTTTTTATATTCGACAATCCTTTATAAATCACTTTACTATCTTTATCGAAGAAATAAAATGATTTAGAGTATCTAAATTTCCAATTTGCGAATGTAATACCTACACCTTTGGCATAGTTAGTAATTCTCTCAACTTTTTCATGATTGTCACCAAAAATATTCATAAAGGTAGTAATAAACTCCAACGGATAATAATATCTTAAATAACCACAAATATAACCAATACAAGAATAAGCATCAGAGTGATTAAATGAGAAACCATATGAACTCGCATCCAATATAGCTTGAATAAATGGTTTAATAATTTCTTTGCATTTTGTAACAGGAACATTATACTCTTGAGAAGTATATGAAATAAATCTGCTTTCTATTTCTGGCAACAAAGATTCAGTGCCAAATTTTTTACTAATTGCTCTTCGAACATTATCTGACTCCGCCATCGAATATCCACAAAATTTTACTAAGAACATCATAATTTGTTCTTGCATTACTAGTCTACCTAATGTTGGACTTAAAAAATCATCTAACTCTTTTAAACCATTATGATAAAATTCTCCATTGGTTGCCTCGTCTCGAAAACTCGCACAACCAGGTCTGATTAGCCCGTTAGCAAAACTCATTAATTTGATTTTAGAGATGTTTTGATTTGTCTCCTCTATCTTTGATAACGTTTTTTCACTAAACATATTTGATAATGTTTTATATCCTAATGGGGATTCCATTTGGAATATTCCAATGGTATCTCTAGCAATATCTTTCCAAACTTTTTCATCCTCTAAATCTACATTATCAGGCATCATTCTAGGAATATCAGCTAATTTGCAAGTTTCATTAATTAACCCGACGTTATCTAACCCAAGAATGTCAAGCTTCACATATCCCATATAATTAATTTCGCCCATATTGACACAACTGACGGGGTACAAGCTATCCTTAGTAGTAAATGTACCAAACTCCCTAAAAATGTTTCTATCACTAATTATTGAACCAGCAGGATGATTCCCTAAAGAAACAATCGTACCATTTAAGATATCTACCATTTTAAATTCGTTAGGGTACATCTCTCTATACTTATCTAAGCTATCATCTTCCGTAGAATTAGCAACCATACTTATAACATCTTCACCATGACCAAAAGTTGGAAACACATCTCTAATTGCTCCCTTAAGTGCAATAGTATTAAATGTTACAATTTGACAAGTATATAATTTAGGATTATTTAATTTATCTTTTAAAATAAATTCATCAATTCTCTTTTTATCCTTTTCATAATAATCGCTATCAATATCAGCCAAGGTCACACGAGATGGATTGGCATATCTAAAGAAGTTTAAGTCAAACTTAATACTATTCATTTCTGTAATATCTAACAAATAAGCAATCATTGAACCAGACACAGAGCCACGACCAGGTCCGCAAAAAATACCATTTGACTTTTCCCAATCACGAATATATTTTTGCAATAAAGTAAAGTCAATTAAGTTTGTTTTTTGATATACTGATAACTCCTCATTAATTCGATGTTTTAATACATCATTGGGAATATCTTTTATATATTCCCATTTGTCTTTCATTCCTTTTAAAATCTTTTGTTTTAAAGTTGTTAAAGGGTCATCGCTTAATTTTGGATATTTAAATGAAACATCAATTTCATATTCTTCGCAACCATTAACTAAAGTATGAGTATTTTCGATTCCCTCATAAACATATTTCATATCAATCCCAGTTTTTTCAAACGCATTAATCAATTCATTATAATCCTTAAAGCACAAATCCCAACCATCTTCACTATCAAAATGAATTTTTTTTCTTTGTTGCAAAGTTTTTCTACCCTCAAATGAATTTTGGTCAATGCAATGGGTGTCAGTTCCAACAATTAAAGGTATACCAAATTTATTATGTAAAGCAATTAATTGTTTGTTGTAAGTAATTTGTTCCTCGACATTATGATGTTGAATTTCTAAAAAACATCTATCTTTGTTATCATAAAAGAATTTTATCATCTTTTTTTTCATGCTTTCACTTGCGCTTGGTGAAATTGTACCACCTAAACATGCTGATGAAAAGTAGAAATTATCACTTAGATTTAATAATTCGTCAATAGATATTCTTGGATAAAAATAAAATCTTACGACATCATCAATAACTTTAACATTTTCCCTATTAAAACTCTTACTAACTAATTCATTTAATTCATAAAAAGCCTCTTTGTTCTTACAATAAATACAAATATGTCGATTATCCCTAATCAATTCATCATGAGTTTCAGTGACATATGCTTCAATCGCATGAATATATTTTAATCCTTGCTTTTCAGCATATGTCTTTTTATGATACCAAGATAACAAATTTCCATGTTCTGTAAAGACAATTGACTTCATTCCACACTCTTTTGCCCTATCAATAAATTTCGTATAGTCATCTATTGAATCGATAATTGTTGTTCCGTTTGACAATTGTGTATGACAATGAATAATATTATAATTATCTTGCATTTTTACACCTCTCTTTTTGACAATATTTATTTTTGAATTATATATCTACACTTTTGCGACAAGGCTTTTTTAGATTCTCTATATTCTCCTTGCGATTTAATATATAATACTTCGGTTCTAATGCCTAATTCTTTACAAGCAATTTCATAGTTATAATTATCTTCTTGTTTGGCAGTTCCAATAACTATAATTATATAAAAATTTTTATATTTATTCAAGATTTGTGATAATATTTTTCTACAATGTTCTAAGTCATTATCCTTTCTAATTACAACCCTTAAATGTGGTTTTGTTTTATAGTCAATGCCTACATATTCATATGAATATGCTATCCTTTTATCGTCAAATGTAAAACCATGATTGTGAATACCATCATTAACATTCTTTCTTAACTTACGAGAACTACTAGTTTCAATCCAAGGAGAGTTTGGCAACAATCTGCTTTTAGCCAATTTAACATGGGTACTACGACAAAAATATTTATTCCCATTGCTAATATAATAATCGCCCAAAGCATTGCTTAATCGCGTTCCAATTCCCAACCCTTGATAGTCAGGCAACACAACTAATCTATGCTCTCTATAACCATTCTTTAACGTACCACTCGGTATTGGCAACACGCTATCCATAGCAACGATAACCCCGTTCCAAGTAGCAATATACATCTTGCAAGCGTTGTTTAAGTCTGCGCTTAAATAGTGATGGTTAGCAAACAATCTCCAAAGCGATTTGTTTGTTGTTTCGTACACTTGCAAGGTAATAACTCCCCCAGCGCTTGACCACGACAATCATAAATTAACTCCTCGTCTAAATCAATTACAATACTAGGTTGTAAAAAATCTATGTAATCTTTATGACAACTTACAAATACAACATTGTGTAAATCATGCTCTTTAATATACTTGCCCAATCCTTTAGCACAACTCTTAGCAACATTCCTATCAATTGTTGATGTAAACTCATCAAAAATAGTATGGCTATCAATATTTAAGGCAACATCAGCTCTAAACCCTTCCCCAACACTTAAAACATTTCTAGGTCTACACCATGTAGGAATTGAATTTAACCCGACACTTGTTAATCTGTTTGTCGCATCTTCGACGCTTTTAAAATTACTAATTAATGCTTTTGTATTGTCGTATTGTTTGTTTGTGAATTTTGCAAATGTTAATGTTTGTGCCAATGTACTTTTACCACTACCGCTTGCACCACAAATAACAATGCTTTGAATATCATTACTTTTATTAATCTCATTAATTAACTCTTTTGGTAACTCATAAGGATAAAATTTACTTGTACCATCAAAATCATAATCAAAATTATTTTGAATTGCATTTGTAAAATCATCTATTGGCACTTTTGATATCAAAGGCTTATCGCCTCTTTTAATGTTGGCAATAACCTTACATTCATTATATTTCATTTTTTTAATTTCCTTTCTTTTGAAAAATCATAATCCTTTCATCATTGTCATTAAAACAACCACTACTATTAACTCTTTTTATATTTTTTAACAATCTATTTTCTACAAACTCAAAACCTGTTGACAAAGCTAAATTATAGGTATCTTCAACCAAGTTAAAATCTTTAAAATTATTAATATTAATAGCATAATACCCATCATCGATTAAATATTTATAACAATTTTCCATTGTTGGCTTTAAAAAGTTAGATAACCAATCTTCATATGTAGTTCCTTCGGTGTATGATTGATTTCCAATTTTATAATCCTCTAGATAAAAATATGGAGGACTAGTAAAACACAATCCAACTCGATTAACCCAATCTTGTTGAAATTCTTCAGAGCCACAAGCCCTAATATCAACTTTAACATTTGTGTTATTTACTTTGTTGTAGTCTCTTGCCATGCGTTTTAATCTATCTACTAATATGTAGTTAGGGTCAGTTCCTAAATATGTAACTTCACTAGCCAATGCTCCGCACAATCGCCCCCCAACCGCAACTTGGGTCGTACCAAGCATTATTAACATTATAATGTTTTAATATTTCTTTTACAGTTTTTATAGGGAAATTAGCAGGTTTGCTGGCAATACCTTTCCCACCTAATCTAAAAGCAGTTTCTAAATTAGTAATATCATCTTTGTCAAGTGGATATACCTTAGTATTTCTATCTTTGTTGTCATGAAACTTATGATAAAAATGTGAAAATAAGTCTTTGCACTTAAATACATCTTCTATGCACCATTTATTATACCAAATTTTTGTTTTAGCCATTAAATCTTTAACATAAAACTTAGTAATTGCTGAATTTTTAACACCACCATTTTTTAAACACTTAAATTCATTAATAACATCTTCTACACTTGGTTGAGTATAATAAGCCTTTCTTAATCTCTCAAAGTCCTCATATTTTGTATCTTCCCTAGCAAATGCCGATACCATGCTTTTACCATCGTAATTAATAACATAACTTCCTTTTTTTCTAATCATTTTTAATATCTCTCCTTTAAATTAATTTTCTTTCTATGTATATATAATAACCCTCAACTAAAAATAAGTCAAGGGTTATTTTGAAAATTTGTTTAAAATTATTTTAGTTTTTTACAATACTTACAATTAGAATTACCCGATAAACGCTTATTAATAAGTTCAAAGTCATTTTGATTAAATG
>OBJE01000141.1_pt1 | contig 85011 bp, 77 predicted proteins | sample 1519681 | NCBI WGS metagenome assembly OBJE01 (sample SAMEA3888898, study PRJEB22519) | human gut metagenome | biome: human gut; feature: human-associated habitat; material: faeces | place: Denmark | collected 2011 | reverse complement strand
AATTTGCTGCTTCGCAGCAGACTTTACGCCCTTGCTGAACGTAAAGTTCTGCGAAAGCGTAACACCATCGGCGGAGCCGTAAACCGGAGAAGCCCAAAAAATGCGTTTAGCGAAGCGGCTAGCATTTTTGGGCTTCGACAACTCCTTCGGGATTATCAAGGGCGAGCAGCCCTTGATTCGTGCCTCCCGCGCCTCGAAAGTAGCGGGTGCTTTTCTGGTTCTCTTTTGGCACGCAAAAGAGAACTTAGCCCCAATGCAAAAGCGCTCTACCCCCGCGCCACCGGCGCGAGAACCAGTTCAAAGTTCCTTTAAGAACCCATCCAGCTCCCGCTGGTTCCGAATCAATACATATTTCTCCGGGTACTTTTCCCCGATCCCCTCCATCTTCGCCCACTTTTGCTTCGTGCGCCCATCGTGGAGGATCCAGCGGACGAATTCGGCATCTATCTTCTCTTCGCACCCGGGCGCAGACGACTCCCTCACACGGCCTTTGTTCTGCTGCCAGCGCCGTATCGCCCGCCAAAGGCAGACCAGCGGTGAAAACCAGAGCACGATGATTTTATCCGCTTCTTTTAGCCGACGGGCATAGCAGGTCTTGCTATAATTGCCGTCGATGACCCAGCCGCCTGCGTTCTCGTCGAGAAACTGCCGGACAATGGCTTCTTCCTCGGCGAAGGGCCGCTCTACCCAGCCGGGCAGGAAATGCACGGTATCCATATGGAGCACCGGCAGGCCGTATCTCTCCCCCAGGCGCTTTGCCAGCGTGGATTTCCCGCTGCCGCTGGTACCAAGTATCGCTATTTTCATTTCTGCCTCCTTTTACCTTATATAAGATGTATCAGACAGTATACGCTGACCGTCTGATAACGTCAAGTTCCGGCTTGACATTTCGTCCACCTGCTCGTATGCTATAATCATAGAGTCTATGACAGGAGGTCTTGCAGATGGCATCTCCAAAAAAACGTGTCAATCCGCTTTTTGTTGCTTTAGCGGTCGTGCTGGTGGCCGTAGTGGTCGCTGTGGGCGTGGTCTTTTTCCAGCTGCACAGCAAAATCTCGGCTCTGCAAACCGGTGCATCCTTCACCTTCCGGTATGAGATAACGCCCAACAGCCCGGATAAGCCGCCGCTGCTGAACATCCTCGATCGGGTGAACGCTTCCAGCGGCAGTATCAGCGGCCAGTATGCGCCCGGAAAGCTGCAGCTCTCTTTCTACCAGCTCAACGAAGACGACTCCGTCAAGACGTCTCCCTTCACCCGGGTCTATATCGACTCGGAAGAGACGCTCTTCGACATCGGGCAGCTCTACACCGTTCTGCGTCAGGCTGTCACCGATAAACTCTCCATCGCAAGCGTTCTTCTGCCCGAGTGGAGCCTCGGAGACTACATCTCCCAGACACAGGCTTCCGCCGTGCTGGGCGTCGAGACGAACAAGGTCGAGCTTCAGGAGCTTTCCGGCTTCACCCTCTCGCTCAAGGGGCTGAAAAAAGTCTCTCCTTCTGCCGCACGGGACGGCTACCGCTACTATCAGTTCCCCGCCGCAGCCGACGGCACGACCCTCGTGCTCGGCTTTTCGACGGACGCTCTCTTCTCGAAGACCACGCCCATCCATGTGCTGCTGACCATCCCGGACCACAACGTCCACATTCAGCTCACCGGCACGGTGACTTCTGCCAAGACGGTGCTCACTCCCCCGGCTTCCCGGATGAGTGACGAGGACATCGCCACGCTGGCTCAGATACGCCAGAGCGTCGAGTCTGTCTGGAAGATGATACAGTCCGCCACCCAGACCACAACCTGAATGATACCAAAAAAGCAGACGCTTTGTGCAGCGTCTGCTTTTTTGTTTGCGATTATTTACCGGTCGAGGATACGGCCATCCACCGAGAAGGTGACGACATTCCAGGGGATGAACTTGCCGCTGTTCTTGAGGGCAGTGACGGCGGCGTGTTCGAGACCTCCGCAGCAAGGCACCTCCATCCGCAGGACGGTAACGCTCTTGATGTCGTTATTGCGGATGATCTCGGTCAGCTTCTCGCTGTAGTCCACGGCATCCAGCTTGGGGCAGCCGATGAGGGTAACATGGCCGCGCATGAACTCCTGATGGATGTTCGCGTAGGCGTAGGCGGTGCAGTCGGCGGCGATAAGCAGCTTAGCACCGTCAAAATAGGGTGCATTCACCGGCACGAGCTTGATCTGGCAGGGCCACTGGGCCAGCTGCGAGGGCTGGGCGGCGGCAGGAGCTGCAGCCGGTGCGGCCTGCTGGCGGTCAAACTGGCGCATGGCGCTGCCCGGGCAACCGTGGAAGACGGGCTTTTCGGCAGCGGCAGCAGCCTTTTTCTGTTTGTTTTCCAGCACAGCCTGCTCATCGTAGGCAGCGGCCTCCCGCTCCTCGAAGGTGATGGCACCGGTGGGGCAGCCGGGCAGGCAGTCGCCGAAGCCGTCGCAGTAGTCGTCGCGCATAAGCTTGGCCTTTCCGTTCACGAGGCCGATGGCACCCTCATGGCAGGCAGTGACACAGGCACCACAGCCATTGCATTTTTCTTCGTCTATATGAATGATTTTACGTATCATATCCACACTCTCCTTTTCTTGATGGGCCTATTATAACAGATGCTTCGTCCTATTTCTGTTGTCATGACCACAAAGAGAGAGGAAGTTTTTCTCAGTAATGCACGACATTGCCCGCATTGCGGATGCGTGCCAGCACCGGCTCTGCCTCCGGGCTGCGGAAATAGTCGAGGCTGGTCTTGGGCAGCAGCGTCTCGAGGGTATCCCAGTCGCCGCTCTGCAGGCACTGGCGGACGGTGGAAGCACTGATGGCCTTGCCGTTTGCTTCTTTGCGGGGTACAATGACACACTCGATACCCGCTTTGGGTAGCTGCTCGCACATGATCTGGTTGTAAAGCCCCGTCACCTGACTGGTAGGCTCCTCGCCCACATAGCGGGCAGTGATGTTCAGCGCCACCGCGATTTTCGTAAAGACGGCGAGGTCCAGCCGGGCGTGGCCGTCGATGACAGCTGCCTCATCCTTCAGGAAGTAACTGGGGAAGGTGGCATTCGAGATGATGTAGGGGCCGCTGTCATGGAGCACCACATTCGGCAGATGGGCCACGCCCGCCTCCACCAGCTTCCTGCGCACGGCAAAAGGCACGAGGCTGGCGTCCTCACTGACCACGAACAGGTGGAGCGTGTCGCAGGCGGCAGCAGCTTTTTCCACAAGATACTGATGACCGAGGGTAAAAGGGTTCGCATTCATGACGAGGGCCGCACTTTTGCCCTCGGTCCTGGTCTTTTCCAGATCGCGCAGATAAGCCCCGAAGCCGTCGCGGCGGTTCTCCATGAAGACAAGGGTACCCTCCACCCGGGCGATCTCGTAGAAGCCGAGGTCGCCGAAAAACTTGGAGCTTTTTACCTTGGTGTAGAGAAACAGGTGCATATTCCCCCGCGCGCACTGCACCTCGATGAGATGGGTGATGATCTGGTTCAGCAGACCCTCGCCCTGATGGGCGCTGCTGACGGCGAAGCACCGCAGGGTGTTGCCGAAGCAGCTGCCGGTGCCGATGACGTTGTATTCCTCGTCGAACATGGCGCAGATGTAGTCCAGATTGCCGTCGCGGCGGATGCCCTCCTGACCCAGTAGTGTATCGATTTGGGCCAGAACGGTTTTATCGGTCGGATAGACCTGCGAAATGGTATATTCACTCATCGATATTCCCCTCAGTAGTAACAAAATGGAGCAGCCAGGTCAGCGCCAGCAGGTCGGCACTGCCGCCGGGCGAGAGATTTTCCACAATGAACCGGTCATCCAGTGCCGCGAGCGCATCTTTATCCGGGTAAGGTGTCTGGGCGAGAAGGGCTTTCAGCTCTTCGGTGAGGGCCATCTGACGCTCCCGGCTCGAGCGGGCGATGATGTTGGTATCGGTGCTGTTGGCCAGGATGGCCAGCAATGCGCCGCCACCGACGCGGTCGAAGTCGTAACCCTTGGCAAGGCCCTCTTCCAGCACCGGCAGACCGACATTCAGCACTGCGGGAAGTCCGGCTTCCACCTGCCCGCGCACACCGGTGATGCCGTACTGAATATAAAGCTTCTGGCCCACGGTGGCGGCGTTCTCGGCAGTGACGCCTGCAAAATCCTTCTCGGTCAGGCCCGCCGTCATTGCGGATACTTCCGCCAGAACGCGGGCTGCTTCGGCCCAGAGGGAGCGGTCGAGGCGTCCCAGAGCCGCGCAGACGATGCCCACCGAAAAGACAGCGCCCTTATGGGTGTTGACGCCGCCGGTGGCGTCCAGCATCTCGCCCTCGGCCTCACAACCCAGAGGCCGCAGGGCCGCGAACGTCTCGGGCGCGGGCTGTTCCGCCGTCTCGCGGCCCGTCTGGGCGCAGGCTTCAAAATAGGGATAGAGCGCCGCGGCGCTGTCCATGAAGGTGAAGACGTCCATGTCTTTATGGCTTCCGCTGTTACGCCGGTCCACAAGGCCGGGCTTTGGGGTGGTGGTCACTTCGTAGAGCAGGGCGCGGACGGCCAGACGGGCCGCGTCGGCAATGTCCTGCGCGTCCTGGGCCTCGGTCAAGATCTCCGTCGTCTTTTCCTGCAGTTCGGCCACGGTATGGATGCGGCGGCTGCTGCACACCTTAGCAGGCCCGCCGCAGATGAGACAGCGGCGGCCTTCGAGGTTTAGCTCTTCTCTGTCCACTTTGAGGCCGTCCGAACGGATGACGTCCATGTCGAACAGCCGCCCCAGCGGGGTGGCGTCCTCGATGTCGGTGGTAAATTTCTTGATGGTCAGCGGGTCGGCATCCAGCACATAGAACGCCTCGCAGCCGGTCACTTCCCGGACGGCGTCCTCATACAGCGGCGTCAGCTTTGCCCGCAGAAACTGCTGGCGCAGCAGCTGACGCCCCCGCGCAAAGCCCCGCCGGATGAGGGGCGAATCCTTTATCGGGCCGCAGATATTCATGGTAAAGCAGATGAGCGGCTTGTGGTACTGGGACAACAGCTCCTGCTGATGCTGCACCCGGCGCTCCCGTGCATCCAGCATCTGGACCAGTGAAACAGTCGTTTCCATGTTTTTCTCCTCTCAGCGGTGCTTTTTGAGCATGTCCATAAAGAGCTGCACCTGCGGCAGGGCGGCTGCGTCTCTCTGGCAGAAAATATAGGTGCGCCGGACGAAGGGCTCGCCGTTCTCGAAGGTGCAGGGCTTGACATATCCCTTGAAGTTATTCAGCGCCACTTCCGGCATCAGCGCCCAGCCAAGGCCCCGCTCCACCATCTCGCGGCAGACCATGATGTTATCCACCACAAAATTACCCGCATCGTTGGTCACGCCGTTCTCGTAGCGCCAGCGGGCCATCTGGGCGCTGATGGTGGCGTCGCTGCTGTGGTCGATATAAAGGTAATCGGAGATGGGTCTGTCCTTGTTCTCCTCGCTGCAGATCAGGCAGATATTCTCCTGCGAGAGCAGGAACTGGGTACCGTCCCACGGATACTCGCCCCGCAGCACTGCCACGTCCCGCGAAGAGTCCAGCATCTGCTGGTAGATGTTCCGGCTGTGGCCGGTAGCGATGTCGAGGCGTACCTTCGGGTATGCTTTGTGGTACTCGGTCAGCACCTCGGGCAGACGGTAGTAGGAGAAGTTCACCGAGATGCCTGCCCGCAGGGTGCCGCAGGCTTCGCCCTGGATGGCAGCCAGCTGGCGGCGCATCTTTTCCATCTCACGGGCGGCGGCAGCGCTGTGGAGCAACACCTGTTCACCGGCCGGCGTGAAGCGGATGCCCTGCCGTGAGCGCAGGACGATCTCCACCCCCAGCTCCTGCTCCAGCGCCTTGATGCGCTTGGACAGTGCCGACTGGGTCATGTACAGTTTGTCCGCTGCGTGGGTGATGTTGCGCGTCTCATCCAGTGCGTGCAGCAGCTCGTAATCTTTTTCGTCCATCGTAGCTCTCCCCCTATTGCCCTTTATTTTTTCTTATCATTCCTGTTTGCGCTTCATCGCGGCGCATTTTGCTCAGATTCCATGTCTGTTATTCATAATACAACAGATTCCAGCAAATGAAAAGGGGGATATTCGCCTTGATTTTCCCGAAAGTCCATTCCAGGATGGAATAACTCAGCGCTTTTCTTGCAGTTTTCTTAACCCTGCCTTAATTCCATCTTAATGCGGTGTTGTTGTACACAACATCTTCATTTTTTCTTTGCTGATGGGCGGTCTTCCTCCCGCAGTACTGAAAACGCAGTTCTCTTTTCATTTTTGCCTGAAAAATCAGTAAAAGTACAGTTTATTGGATATTATTTGTATTATTATAAAAACATGAAAATACTCGTTTCTTTCTTCTTTGGCACATTGCAGATTTTTCCGTCTGCTTTTTGTGCAAAGTCCCAGAATTTTTCGTCGAAAAGCGCGTTTTGTTGACAGCCGCTTTTTGAAAAGCGTATCCTTATTGCAAACCAGAGTCAGGAGGTCATTTTATGGAGCACTCCACACGTCTCGCCCACATCAGCGAGGATGGCACCCGCACCCAGACCGTCTACGACCATCTCGCCGGCACTGCCAGACTGGCCGGTTCCTTCGCAGCCCCCTTCGGGGCACAGAGTGAGGCCGAATTTGCCGCGTGGCTCCACGACGTCGGGAAGTACAGCGACGCCTTCCAGCTGCGGCTCAAAGGCGGCCCAAAGGTGGACCACTCCACCGCCGGGGCGCAGGAGGCCTGGGTTCGCCAACATCTCCACACTGCCTTTGCCGTGGCCGGACACCACAGCGGCCTGCCCGATGGCGGGAGCCCCGCCGATGACCCGGGCGACGCCACCCTATTTGGCCGGAGCAAGAAGCCGATAGCCCCCTACGACGGCTGGCAGGAAGTAACGCTCCCCGCCTCGACGCCGCCCACATGGGCCTGCGCCGACCCGCTGAGCCTCGCGTTCTTTACCCGGATGCTCTACTCCTGCCTCGTGGACGCCGACTTCATCGACACCGAGACCTTCATGGACGGCAAGGCCGCACCCCGGGGCAGCGGCACGGACATCGCCGCGCTGCGGGACATCGTCTCGGCACAGGCGCAGCGCTATCTCAGCGCCGAATCGCCCTCGCCCGTCAGCGTCCAGCGCAACACCGTCCTCCGCGCCTGCCTCGAGAAAGGCGCGCACGGCCCGCAGGGGCTCTACACCCTCACCGTACCCACCGGCGGCGGCAAGACCTTCGCCTCCCTCGCCTTTGCGCTGGAGCACGCCGCCGCCCAGAAGATGAAGCGGGTCATCTACGTCATTCCTTATATGTCCATCATCGATCAGACCGCCGCCGTCTTCTCGGGCCTGCTGGGCGCAGAAAATGTTCTGGCCGACTTCTCCAACGCCGAGTACAAGACTGTTGAGCAGGACGACCTGACCCCCGCCCAGTACCGCCAGATGCTGGCCAGCGAAAACTGGGACGCCCCCGTTGTGGTGACGACGGCGGTGCAGTTCTTCGAGTCGCTCTACGCCAACCGCAGCAGCCGCTGCCGCAAGCTCCACAACATCGCCGACAGCGTCATCATCTTCGACGAGGCGCAGACCCTCCCGGGCGACTACCTTGCCCCCTGCGTCAGTGCCATCGCCCAGCTCATCCAGCATTACCACTCCACGGCCGTCCTCTGCACGGCCACCCAGCCTGCCCTTGAGCCGCTGTTCCGGCGCTTTGCGCCTGAGCTCCACCCGCAGGAGATCACGCCCGACGCGGCCCGCCTCTACGAAGTGCTCCGGCGCACCACACTGCAAGACCTCGGCACCCTGCCGCAGGAGGAGTTCGCCGCCCGGCTGGCCCGGCACCCACAGGTGCTCTGCGTGGTCAACCGCCGCAAGACGGCCCAGCAGCTCTACGCTGCTCTGCCCGCCGAGGGCAGCTACTGCCTGACCACTCTGCTCTGCGCCGCCGACCGCCGCCGTCAGCTGGACGACATCCGCCAGCGACTGAAAGAGGGTCTGCCCTGCCGGGTGGTGTCCACCTCTCTCATCGAGGCGGGCGTGGACGTGGATTTTCCCGTCGCTTACCGCGAGCAGTGCGGTCTTGACTCGCTCTTACAGACTGCCGGGCGCTGCAACCGCGAGGGGCGGCGGGGCGCAGAGGAAAGCATCGTCTACCGGTTCCGGCTGGACGAGTGTTCCACGCCCCAGATGCTCAGGCAGAACGTCAGCGCGCTGGACTACACCGCCCGGCATCAGGACACACTGGACACGCCCCGGGCCATTCATCTCTACTTCAACGAGCTTTCCGACCTGCGCGGCCCCGACGCCGTGGACAAGCACGGCATTCTGGATGCCTTTCTCCGGGGCATCCGGGGCGGCCAGTTCCCCTTTGCACAGGTGGCGGAGGAATTCCGCCTCATCGAGAACGCTGCCCGCACGGTCTATCTGCCCGTCGGCGAGGGCGCAGCCCTCTGTGAGCAGCTGCGCAGCGGTCATGTTACCCGGACGCTGCTGCGGAATCTGGGCGTTTACAGCGTCTCCTGCTATAAGGACCAGTTCGACAAGCTTGACGCCGCCGGGGCGCTAGAACTGCGGCCCGATGGCTCGGCCATCCTCACCGACACCAGCTGCTACAGTGAAAAGACCGGCCTTGCCATGGATGTGGAGACGGGCATCGGCCTTTACTTCTAAAAAGAGAGAAGCGGCAAAGCATACACCGCTTTGCCGCTTCCCCTTGACATCTCCGACATCAATTAAATATTTCAATCCTCATCAGAGGCATCCAAACCTCCAACGACACCAACAGTATACGGAAAAACGAACTTTTTTTCAACATTTTCCAGATAATTCCTCACAACTCCTTGACAGCGCTTTCGAAAAAGAATATACTAAGCTCAGAAAGGATATAGAGACATATCCGATTATCAAATAAATGAAGTAAAATAGTGAAGAGGTGGTTGCAATGGCTAACATTCATCTTAGTCTGAAAATTCAACTTCACCCGGAAAGGAGGCGATGCTGATGTCCATGCTCATTGAGGTGTGGGGCGACTATGCCTGTTTCACTCGTCCGGAAATGAAGACCGAACGTGTGAGCTATGACATGATCACTCCATCCGCTGCGCGGGGCCTTGTGGAGGCCATCTACTGGCACCCCGGGCTGCGTTATACGGTTGACCGCATCTATCTGCTCAAGCCCTTCGGCCTTGACCCCGAGGATGAAGCGTCCACCGAGGAATACACCCAGCGGCCCATCCGGTTCACCAACATCCGGCGCAACGAGGTCAAGTCCACCCTGCTGTCCTCCGCCGCCCTCAGTGCGGCCAAAGGCGGCACGCCGCCGGTGCTCTACACCTCGGAGGACATCCAGCAGCGGGCCGCGATGGTCCTGCAGGACGTCCACTACGTCATCGAGTGTCACTTTGATTTGACGGACAAGGCCGCCCCCAGCGACAATCCCGGCAAGTTCCAGGACATCCTGCGCCGACGCCTGCGCAAAGGTCAGTGCTATCACCAGCCCTGTTTCGGGTGCCGGGAGTTCCCGGCTAACTTCCGGGAGTGGCCGGGCGGCAGCATTCCGGCGCTGAAGGTCACGCAGGACCTCGGCTTCATGCTCCACAGCCTCGATTACTCTGATTCGGCCAACATCCGCAGCCAGTTCTTCCGCGCAAAACTGGTGGACGGCGTGATGGAATGCCGGGACGTGGAGGTGTTTACATGATACTCCAAGCACTCACCGCCTATTATGAGCAGCTTCTGGCTCAGGGCAAGGTGGAGGCCCCCGGCTGGGACAGCCGCTTCAAGGTCAGCTACGAGCTGCGCCTCGGCCCCGACGGCCAGCTCCTCGCCCTCAACGACCTGCGGCAGGAAGTCCCCAAGGGCAAAAAGACCGTCATCGCCCCCCGTGAGCTCCCTGTCCCTCACCGGGTCAAGCGCGCCTCCGGCGTCGCCGCGAACTTTTTGTGCGACAATACGTCCTATCTGTTGGGCGCAGACGAGAAGGGCAAGCCCGAGCGCTCCCGCCAGTGCTTCGAAGCCTGTGCCGCCCTCCACCACAAGGTGCTCGACGGCGTGGACTCCCCTGCCGCCAAAGCCATCCTCGCCTTTTTTGACAGCTGGGAGCCGGATACAGCCCCCACCCACCCGCTGCTGGCAGAGCAGTGGGCCGACCTGAACAACAACGCGAACCTTGTGTTCGGCTACGAATCCCCCGACGGCGCCCACTGGCTGGCCACCACAGATGACGCCATCCGGGCCGCATGGCAGTCCGCCTTTGACACCTCCGATGCCGACGCCGAGACGGCCCGCTGCCTCATCACCGGCAAAGAGGCCGGCATCGCCCGCATCCACCCCGCCATCAAGGGTGTGATGGGCGCACAGGCCGCCGGTGCGGCGTTGGTCTCCTTCAACGCGCCTGCTTTCTGCTCCTATGGCCATGAGCAGGGTGCCAACGCCCCTGTCAGCGAGTACGCGGCTTTCGCCTACACCACGGCCCTCAATCTGCTGCTGGCCGACCGGAACTGCTGTCAGCGCATCGGCGACACCACCATCGTCTGCTGGGCCGAAAACGCCGCTCCCGCCTACTCAAACGCCATGCTGATGTTTTTCTGCGGCGGTGCCGAGGCGCGCGGCGTCTCTGAAAGTGACCTTGCCGCCGCACTGAAAGCCCTTTCTCAGGGACGCCCCGTCTCCTTCCTCGATGACAAGCTGGACCCGAACCAGAACTTCTATGTGCTGGGCATCTCGCCCAACGCAGCCCGGCTCTCCGTCCGGTTCTTCCTGCGCAACAGCTTCGGACAGTTTGCCAAAAATCTGCAGGACCACGCCGACCGGCTCAGCATCACCCGCCCCGCCTTCGACAAGCGGGAAAACCTGTCGGCCTGGGCGCTGGCGCAGGAGACGGTCAACCAGAAATCCCGGGACAAAAATCCATCGCCCCAGCTGGTGGGCGATCTGCTCCGGGCCATCCTCACCGGCGGACCCTATCCCGCCACCCTGCTCAACGGCGTGACCCTCCGCATCCGGGCCGAACGGGAAGTCACCCGGGGCCGCGCCGCCATCCTGAAAGCCTACTATCTCCGCAACTACCCCACCAAGCTCAACAAGGAGGTATTTACCGTGAGCCTGAACGAAAGCAGCAATGTCCCCTATGTTCTGGGGCGTCTCTTCTCTGTGCTGGAGACGATCCAGAGCGTCGCCAATCCCGGCATCAACGCCACCATCAAAGACCGGTACTTCAACTCGGCCTGTGCCACCCCGGCAACGGCCTTCCCTACGCTGGTCAAGCTGGCTCAGAAGCATCTGCAGAAGATGAGCACCCCCAACGAGGTGCATTTCAGCAAACAGCTCACCGAGCTGATGGCCCAGCTGCCCGAGACAGGCTTCCCGGCGCGGCTCAGCCTGCCGGAGCAGGGTGCCTTTGAGATCGGCTACTACCACCAGACCCAGAAACGCTACGCCAAAAAGAATGAGGAGGAATAAACCATGTCTGAGCCCATCAAGAACCGCTATGATTTCGTCATCCTGTTCGACGTCGAGAACGGCAACCCCAACGGCGACCCCGATGCAGGCAATATGCCCCGTATCGACCCCGAGACGGGCTACGGTCTGGTGACCGACGTCTGCCTCAAGCGGAAGATCCGCAACTATGTCGAGACCCTGAAAGAGGACGAAAAAGGCTATCGTATCTACATCAAGGACGGCGTTCCCCTCAACCGCAGCGATGCCGAGGCCATCAAAACTCTGGGCATCGACCCCGACCTGAAAGCTGCCAAAAAGGCCGACCCCGACATCGATGCCAAGCTGCGGGACTATATGTGTGAGAACTACTTCGACATCCGCACCTTCGGTGCCGTCATGACCACCTTCGTCAAGGGTGCGCTGAACTGCGGTCAGGTGCGCGGCCCCGTCCAGCTGAGCTTTGCCCGCTCGGTAGACCCCATCGTCCCGCAGGAAGTCACCATCACCCGCGTGGCCATCACTACCGAGGCCGATGCCGAGAAGAAGGGTACTGAGATGGGCCGCAAGCACATCGTGCCTTACGCCCTCTACCGCGCCGAGGGCTATGTCTCGGCCAACCTCGCCCGGAAGACCACCGGCTTCTCCGAGGATGATTTGAAACTTCTGTGGACTGCCATTCTGAATATGTTCGAGAACGACCACAGCGCTGCCCGGGGCAAGATGGCCGTGCGGGAGCTCATCGTGTTCAAGCACGATTCTGAGCTGGGCAATGCCCCGGCCTATAAGCTCTTCGACTCCGTCGCCGTCCAGCGCAAGCCCGATGTGGACGCCGCCCGCAGCTACCGCGACTACACCGTCACGGTAGCAGACACTCTGCCGGAAGGAGTCACCTGCGAGAGGCTGTCCTGATGGGCGGCGCAGACGACTGGCTGCCCCTGTCGGGCATCCAGCACTTCTGCTTCTGCCGCCGCCAGTGGGCGCTCATCCATCTGGAACAGCAGTGGGCGGAGAACCGCCGCACCGTCGAAGGCCAGCTCGACCACGCCCGCTGCCATGACACAAACCAGACCGAACGGCGCGGCGGCCTGCTCATCACCCGAGGGATGCAGGTGGTCAGCCGTCGGCTGGGCCTGAGCGGAAACTGCGATGTCGTCGAGTTCCGGGCCGACCCGGAGGGCATCCCCCTGCAAAGCACGGAAGGGCTCTGGAAGCCCATGCCTGTCGAGTACAAGCATGGCCGCGCCAAGGCCAGCGACGCTGATCGGCTGCAGCTCTGCGCACAGGCCATGGCGCTGGAAGAGATGCTGGTGTGCAGCATCCCGGAGGGTGCGCTCTTCTACGAGGAAACGCGGCGGCGGGAGGTCGTGCCGCTGACCGAAGAACTGCGCCAGGCCACCCAGAAGATGGCCGATGAGATGCACGCCTATTTTGCCCGGGGCTATACCCCCAAGTCAAAGCCCGGCACCCACTGCAACGCCTGCTCCCTCAAAGAGCTCTGCCTCCCCGTGCTGTATCAGCGTGCCGACCCGAAAGCCTATCTCCGCGCCCATCTGGACGAGATGCAGGAGGCCGCGCCATGAGAAAGTTTTTGAATACGCTCTACGTCCTCAACAAGGACGCCTATCTTTCCCTCGAGGGGGAGAACATCGTCCTGCTCTGCAACAAGGCTGAAATTGGCCGGGTCCCGCTCCACACGCTGGAAGGCATCGTCTGCTTCAGCTATCCCGGCGCAAGCCCTGCCCTGATGGGTAAATGTACCAGCCTCGGGGTCGATTTGAGCTTTTTCAGCCCGCAGGGCCGCTTTCTGGCCCGGGCCGTGGGCGAAGAGCGGGGCAACGTCCTGCTGCGGCAGACCCAGTACCGCATCGCAGACAGCGAGGCAGAGAGCTGTCTCTATGCGCGCAATTTCATCCTGGGCAAAGTCTATAACGCCCGCTGGGTGCTGGAACGGGCCACCCGCGACCACCCTCAGCGGGTGCCGGTGGAACAGCTCAAGCGCACCAGCGCCCAGCTGGCGGCGGCGCTGCCCCTCATCGAGCAGTGTGACGACCTCGACCAGCTTCGCGGTCTGGAGGGCGAGGCGGCACAGCGGTATTTCGACTGCTTTGATTCACTCATCCTGCAGCAGCACGATGATTTTGCCTTCACCGGTCGGAGCCGCCGCCCGCCGCTGGACAATGCCAATGCCCTGCTCTCTTTCGCTTATTCGCTTCTGGCCTCCGACTGCACGGCGGCTCTTCAGAGTGTGGGCCTCGACCCCTATGTCGGCTTTCTCCACCGCGCCCGGCCCGGGCGCAGGAGCCTCGCCCTCGACCTCATGGAAGAGCTGCGTGCAGTTTATGCCGACCGCTTCGTGCTCTCCTGCATCAACCAGAAAATCATGACGCCGAAGCATTTCCAGAAGCAGGAGAACGGGGCCGTCCTTCTCACCGATGAGGGCCGCCGCGCCTTTCTGGGCGGGTGGCAGACCCGCAAGCAGGAGACTATCACCCACCCGTTCCTGAACGAAAAGCTTCCGTGGGGCCTCGTGCCTTATGTGCAGGCTCTGCTTCTGGCCCGCACCCTGCGGGGCGATATGGAGCTTTACCCGCCATTTTTCTGGAAGTGAGGGATGTGTATGCTGGTCCTCATCACCTACGACGTCAACACCGAAACTCCTGCCGGGCGCAAACGTCTGCGCAAAGTCGCCAAGCGCTGTGTGGACCACGGCCAGCGGGTGCAGAACTCCGTGTTCGAGTGTCTGCTGGATGCCGCGCAGTATGCCGTTCTCAAGGCGGAGCTGATGTCTCTCATCGACCCTGCGCTGGACAGTCTGCGCTTCTACCAGCTGGGCAACAACTATAAGAACAAGGTGGAGCATATCGGCGTTCATCCGCCCTTCGAGCAGGACGGCCTGCTGTTGTTCTGAGTTTCCCGCCCCGGTGCGAAGGGCGAGTTCTCAGCATTTTTCCGGCACCTTCGCACCGGATTTTTGTGTCATTTTGCATGATTTGGATAGTTCTTTGACCCGTTGTAAATCAAGGCTCTTCTAAATTCGTGCAGAATGTTGTATAATTTGTTTGAAAATAGAGATTTTGTCTCTGTTTTTGCTGTCGCCCTCCTCGCGGAGGGCGTGGATAGAAATTTTTCAGAGCGTAGTTTTTTTAGTAGGGCACTGAGTCGCCCTCCTCGCGGAGGGCGTGGATAGAAATTATGAGGCGGTAGAACTGGCGGCACGGGTGCAGGGTCGCCCTCCTCGCGGAGGGCGTGGATAGAAATTCCTCCCATAAGACCGCCGTGCCCTCCAGCATCGGTCGCCCTCCTCGCGGAGGGCGTGGATAGAAATGATGCGGTCGACATGGGCCACGCGCTTGACAAAGTCGCCCTCCTCGCGGAGGGCGTGGATAGAAATTGAACAAGTACCACGACACGATCCGCGTCATCCCGGTCGCCCTCCTCGCGGAGGGCGTGGATAGAAATCATGATGTACCTCCGTTATTATTCGTTCATCGCGTCGCCCTCCTCGCGGAGGGCGTGGATAGAAATGATGGTTGAGTGTTGTCCGTTGTGCGACACGAAAGTCGCCCTCCTCGCGGAGGGCGTGGATAGAAATTTTTCCGTCCATGCCTTTTGTCGTGTCGTCGCTGGTCGCCCTCCTCGCGGAGGGCGTGGATAGAAATATCAAACTTTGCAAGTCTGACAAGTCGGTAGTCGGTCGCCCTCCTCGCGGAGGGCGTGGATAGAAATTTGTACTCCAGTCTTTACGCTTGCGGAGTCTGCATGTCGCCCTCCTCGCGGAGGGCGTGGATAGAAATGCCCTTATGGTCGAATCTATGCTGATCGGCGCAGGTCGCCCTCCTCGCGGAGGGCGTGGATAGAAATTCAATCACGCGGATGCCGAATGCGTTGTAACCCTCGGTCGCCCTCCTCGCGGAGGGCGTGGATAGAAATCAGTCGTTTCACATCCTGTCGCTCGCCGATGGCGTCGTCGCCCTCCTCGCGGAGGGCGTGGATAGAAATTTGATGGCCCCCATGTCCTCGTACTGCTTGAGGAGTCGCCCTCCTCGCGGAGGGCGTGGATAGAAATATAATGTCGGCGAGGTCGCTGCTCCACGAGCTTAGTCGCCCTCCTCGCGGAGGGCGTGGATAGAAATTTGATGTCGGTCGCCCATCCGTTCAGGCTGTTGTAGTCGCCCTCCTCGCGGAGGGCGTGGATAGAAATAGTAGAACTGGAAAACAACCGTGTTGACCTGTGGGGTCGCCCTCCTCGCGGAGGGCGTGGATAGAAATTGGGATGAGATAGGCGAGAGACTGCCGAAAGATGTGTCGCCCTCCTCGCGGAGGGCGTGGATAGAAATCCATTTTTGAACAAGCTGATAAAAAAGATGCCATCGTCGCCCTCCTCGCGGAGGGCGTGGATAGAAATATGGTTTTTGTCCTCCTGTTTTGTGGTGGTGTGGGTCGCCCTCCTCGCGGAGGGCGTGGATAGAAATCCAACCAGCAGGGACCGCAACATATAAATCCGGCGTCGCCCTCCTCGCGGAGGGCGTGGATAGAAATCCATCAGTCAAAGAAATATTCCAGCCTTGCGTAAAGTCGCCCTCCTCGCGGAGGGCGTGGATAGAAATATTGCGTCAAGGACTGGCTGAAAGAGAAGAATACAAGTCGCCCTCCTCGCGGAGGGCGTGGATAGAAATTCGAACTGTTCACGCATGATCTGCTCGATCTCTGCGTCGCCCTCCTCGCGGAGGGCGTGGATAGAAATACGGTCTCCTGCCTGTAATTGAGCCTGTGATTCAGTCGCCCTCCTCGCGGAGGGCGTGGATAGAAATCAAAAATCGGAGGATGAAGGAAATGAGACCTGATGTCGCCCTCCTCGCGGAGGGCGTGGATAGAAATCGCATCTCGTCCGCCGTCAGATACCCGCACAGCCCGTCGCCCTCCTCGCGGAGGGCGTGGATAGAAATCTCGCAGTCGCAGCAGGTGCAGTAGCCGTTGGCGTCGCCCTCCTCGCGGAGGGCGTGGATAGAAATAAGCGCAGATGCAGGGCGGCACATACATTCTCGGTCGCCCTCCTCGCGGAGGGCGTGGATAGAAATCTTGTTGGCCTCTTCCCAGCCCAGAGCCTCGATAGTCGCCCTCCTCGCGGAGGGCGTGGATAGAAATTCACCACGAGTGTAGGCAGTGAGCTTGCCCTCCCGTCGCCCTCCTCGCGGAGGGCGTGGATAGAAATACGCCACCAGAGCCAAAAGCCATGCCAACGATTTTGTCGCCCTCCTCGCGGAGGGCGTGGATAGAAATCTCTTGCAGGCTGGCAAAGGATTCAGCATCCAGAGTCGCCCTCCTCGCGGAGGGCGTGGATAGAAATTGTATAAGCTCGGCTCGAAGCCCCTGACCGATACCGTCGCCCTCCTCGCGGAGGGCGTGGATAGAAATTTCTCTTCGGTCATCGAGAAGCCCTCAGTCCGCGGTCGCCCTCCTCGCGGAGGGCGTGGATAGAAATTGGGCCAGAATCGCGGTCAGGGTTCGGCGGTCATGTCGCCCTCCTCGCGGAGGGCGTGGATAGAAATTTGAAGCGGCCTGCATGAGCAAGGAAACCGCCGAAGTCGCCCTCCTCGCGGAGGGCGTGGATAGAAATAATAACATCGAGGCGGGCGTGTGGGACCTGTATGGTCGCCCTCCTCGCGGAGGGCGTGGATAGAAATTATGACCGCGTCATCAACTGCGCTGCACACAACGTCGTCGCCCTCCTCGCGGAGGGCGTGGATAGAAATAAGTGTCCCTGCGGATGCAGCCGCCAGATGGTCGATGTCGCCCTCCTCGCGGAGGGCGTGGATAGAAATGGATCAGTGCGTCCTCGTCAGTGTCGCCCTCGACTGTCGCCCTCCTCGCGGAGGGCGTGGATAGAAATTTGCAGGCCATCAGCATGGCGTTGTAGACGGCAGGTCGCCCTCCTCGCGGAGGGCGTGGATAGAAATCTTGCTGCTGGCGACGGCGAAGTTGTTGCAGTTGTCGCCCTCCTCGCGGAGGGCGTGGATAGAAATACCAGTCTCGGGGCACTACTCCCACAGCTTTTCGGTCGCCCTCCTCGCGGAGGGCGTGGATAGAAATAAGGTATATCGCCCATTGAACAATCCGGCTTGCGTGTCGCCCTCCTCGCGGAGGGCGTGGATAGAAATTTCTTGCGCCGCCGCTTTGGCGTGCAGATAGATTTGTCGCCCTCCTCGCGGAGGGCGTGGATAGAAATAGATTCAGGGCGAAAACGCCGTTGTTCGCGCCATTGGTCGCCCTCCTCGCGGAGGGCGTGGATAGAAATAGATCCCACACGCCGTCTATGGCGCCGGTGTCGCGTCGCCCTCCTCGCGGAGGGCGTGGATAGAAATAGCTGAGAGATCTGCCAGCCGTATACCGGCTCACGTCGCCCTCCTCGCGGAGGGCGTGGATAGCAATTCCGTGATACCGCGGTAGGTGACCTGATCCGCAAGGTCGCCCTCCTCGCGGAGGGCGTGGATAGAAATTTTCTAACAATATATCCATACTACACCGCCTGAGTCGCCCTCCTCGCGGAGGGCGTGGATAGAAATTGGACGTAGAAATCAAAAAGCACAGGGAAAAGCGCGTCGCCCTCCTCGCGGAGGGCGTGGATAGAAATAGTTCATACCTCCCATCAATCACCGAACATCCGGCGCGTCGCCCTCCTCGCGGAGGGCGTGGATAGAAATTCCAAGTGGTGAATGGCGCAACAAGGATTTTTGGCGTCGCCCTCCTCGCGGAGGGCGTGGATAGAAATAAAGTTACCAAGAGCAAACTCGAAGCATACATGGTCGCCCTCCTCGCGGAGGGCGTGGATAGAAATTCCAAGTGGTGAATGGCGCAACAAGGATTTTTGGCGTCGCCCTCCTCGCGGAGGGCGTGGATAGAAATACCCACGGTGTCAGTATCGCAGGTGAGGCCGGGACGTCGCCCTCCTCGCGGAGGGCGTGGATAGAAATTGCTGGCTGACGAGATAGACCGCTATCCCAAAAGGTCGCCCTCCTCGCGGAGGGCGTGGATAGAAATTTTTTGCCGCCGTGAAAGCGGCCATTGAGTAAGGAGTCGCCCTCCTCGCGGAGGGCGTGGATAGAAATCGTGTCAGGCGGTGAGCAGGTAGCCGCGGCGGGCGGTCGCCCTCCTCGCGGAGGGCGTGGATAGAAATTGTCTGCACTGGCGGTGCGATCTGCTGCGCCGGGGTCGCCCTCCTCGCGGAGGGCGTGGATAGAAATCGTCATGTAGGTCGTCAAACGCTCAAAGCTGGAACGTCGCCCTCCTCGCGGAGGGCGTGGATAGAAATAGGCTCTCTTTTGCCTTGAGGTATCCCTCCATCGTGTCGCCCTCCTCGCGGAGGGCGTGGATAGAAATCGTCGCCTTTGGCTCAGTGGCGTAGTAATCGTGTGGTCGCCCTCCTCGCGGAGGGCGTGGATAGAAATAACCTCCAATCTGTGCTGCTGCGCCGCCGGGCAGTGGTCGCCCTCCTCGCGGAGGGCGTGGATAGAAATACGCCGCTTTTGTAACCTCGCGCCCGCGCGCGTGTCGCCCTCCTCGCGGAGGGCGTGGATAGAAATTTCCACATGGTTGAGCACGATTTTAGCCCAGCAGTGTCGCCCTCCTCGCGGAGGGCGTGGATAGAAATATGCTGACCGGCGGAAAGATGCCGAGCGAAAAGGGTCGCCCTCCTCGCGGAGGGCGTGGATAGAAATAGAAAACCGTTGCCATGATCCCGCAAGGAACCCGCGTCGCCCTCCTCGCGGAGGGCGTGGATAGAAATATCGTTGTCAGTGGTAAACACGATCTCGCTGCCGGTCGCCCTCCTCGCGGAGGGCGTGGATAGAAATTACCTTGCGGTTCGGAACTCCTATTATAATCTCGGTCGCCCTCCTCGCGGAGGGCGTGGATAGAAATCGTATTATAACGAACAGGGGAAAATTTGCCGTTAGTCGCCCTCCTCGCGGAGGGCGTGGATAGAAATTCTGCCGGATCGTTTACGACGGGCGGAGGCACGAGGTCGCCCTCCTCGCGGAGGGAGTGGATAGAAATATCCGGGCGCACCATTACAGCGGCAAGGTCGTGAGTCGCCCTCCTCGCGGAGGGCGTGGATAGAAATACTTTAGGTCTATCAGCGGGTACACCCAGCAGCAGTCGCCCTCCTCGCGGAGGGCGTGGATAGAAATTTCTCCCGCTGCATATTGTGCAGCGGTCTCCGTGTCGCCCTCCTCGCGGAGGGCGTGGATAGAAATACCTCAAGGATGTTATGGGCCTGTTCCTCGGACGTCGCCCTCCTCGCGGAGGGCGTGGATAGAAATCTTTTATGTCTTGTAAGAAGCTCCCAAATCTGGCATGTCGCCCTCCTCGCGGAGGGCGTGGATAGAAATCGACCTCGAAGCTGCAGGCAGTTTACCGCAAATTTGTCGCCCTCCTCGCGGAGGGCGTGGATAGAAATCCAAACTGACAACCGACAACCCGCAGGACAACTACCGTCGCCCTCCTCGCGGAGGGCGTGGATAGAAATTGGCTTGCACCGGCTGGATCGTCTCGGAGGATGGTCGCCCTCCTCGCGGAGGGCGTGGATAGAAATGCTTGTGAACACACGCTGCTCTCCAAGAAGTACGAGGTCGCCCTCCTCGCGGAGGGCGTGGATAGAAATCCGGTTAACTCGCCGCCGACAGCGATTCCGGGGAGGTCGCCCTCCTCGCGGAGGGCGTGGATAGAAATTGGCGGTCAGCGTCTTGCCGCAGCCCATCTCAAGTCGCCCTCCTCGCGGAGGGCGTGGATAGAAATACGTCGCTGATGGTGACGTTGACGGCCCGACGCTGTCGCCCTCCTCGCGGAGGGCGTGGATAGAAATTGAAAGTACGTCTGAATGAACGTGTTGTCGTCCGTCGCCCTCCTCGCGGAGGGCGTGGATAGAAATAGCCACGCCTTGAGGTCTGTGACGTACTCGCCCACGTCGCCCTCCTCGCGGAGGGCGTGGATAGAAATAGGCTCTCCACGCCGCAGCAGGCGCGCCCGGCGGGTCGCCCTCCTCGCGGAGGGCGTGGATAGAAATTCCGTGACCGGCTTCCATCAGGATGACCTCGAAGAGTCGCCCTCCTCGCGGAGGGCGTGGATAGAAATACACTTGAACACGCCATTGATCTCGACGCACTTGGGTCGCCCTCCTCGCGGAGGGCGTGGATAGAAATGATTTGGACCTGCAAGTTGACGCTTGCGAAAAACCGTCGCCCTCCTCGCGGAGGGCGTGGATAGAAATTTTTATGATTCTTACAGCTTCCATGAACAGGCCGGAGTCGCCCTCCTCGCGGAGGGCGTGGATAGAAATTTTGCCCCCTGAGAAGGCCCACGCCGCCCGGATGTCGCCCTCCTCGCGGAGGGCGTGGATAGAAATTTGCGGATGATATAGGGGTAGTTGAGCTCGGTCGTCGCCCTCCTCGCGGAGGGCGTGGATAGAAATATCTGCTGCCTGGACAGTGAAGCCCAGGTGCATGAGTCGCCCTCCTCGCGGAGGGCGTGGATAGAAATTTGCTGGCCATGATGGTCATGGTGCCATCCTTGGTCGCCCTCCTCGCGGAGGGCGTGGATAGAAATCGTATCTCACCCGGTGCAGGTGGCCATGAACGAAGTCGCCCTCCTCGCGGAGGGCGTGGATAGAAATATAAATTCTGCCCGCTGCTTCTCCGTCATCCCGGCGTCGCCCTCCTCGCGGAGGGCGTGGATAGAAATCAGCACCGGCGCAAGCATCGGGACGCCGCGCCGCTGGTCGCCCTCCTCGCGGAGGGCGTGGATAGAAATATCTTTCCCGGAAAGCCTGACGCTGAAACCCGCGCAGTCGCCCTCCTCGCGGAGGGCGTGGATAGAAATGCCAAGAACGGCAATCAGGTGGATGTGCAGCACGTCGCCCTCCTCGCGGAGGGCGTGGATAGAAATGGCAAGAAGTTTGGCTTCGCACTGGATGTTCTCACGTCGCCTTCCTCGCGGAGGGCGTGGATAGAAATACCGCATAACCCCACTGGAAAACGCCATCACGCAGTCGCCCTCCTCGCGGAGGGCGCAGGTAGAAATCGACACAAAAATATGGTAAACTCTTATTAAGTTGTTGCCATGCGCTCTCTAAGGAACTGAGTATTTTGACCTACAATTCCGTCTCTTAAAGACGTTGGTTGAAATCAGTTTGTGTTCCCCGGTGCATTCTTCGACTTGAAGTCGCTCCTATTTGAGGGGTGTGGATAGAATAACATAATAATCATATCGCGGTTCTCAAAGGCGTAACCAAGACGTCCTCTTCACCGAGGGCGCAGATAGAAATTGTCACAACCACGCCGGTCTTTTCAGCATCAAGGTTGCCCTGCCCGCAAAGGGTACGGATAGAAATCAGTTTCCACCTCGAATCGGGCATCGCCACAATTTTTCCAAAAAGGAGTTTTCCATGCATACCGTTCCCCTTACCCATCAGCTCGTCACCATCCAGGACGACTTTGACCTCGACAAAATCATCGAAAGCGGCCAGTGCTTCCGGCCGCAGAAACTGGCCGACGGGCGCTACCGTTTTCTTTCCGGCGGCGCACTCCTTTATCTGACTCCGCTGGGCGCTGGGCAATACGACGCTGCATGGTATGGCTCAGATTGGGAGTGCTGGGCCAACTACTTTGATTTGGGCCGGAACTATGCCGCGCTGCGGTGCAGCTTGGCGGGACAGAGCAGCTATCTGGACAAATCGCTCGAATTTGGGCAGGGCATCCGAATCCTGCATCAGGACCCATGGGAAATGCTCATCACCTTTCTTATCTCCCAGCGCAAGAGCATTCCGGCCATCCGCACCGCCGTAGAACGCCTTGCCCGGTGCTGCGGCGAACCGCTCAGTGCCGAAGGCGATGAAGTCTTCCTCTTCCCCACCCCGCAGCAGCTCTGCGGCCTCTCTGGAGCGCAGCTGATGGGCTGTGGTCTGGGCTACCGCACCCGTTACATCCAGAACGCTGCCGCACAGGCTTCCAGCGGCACACTCGACCTCGGTGCTCTGGCAGCGCTGCCCGACGACGCTCTCTTTTCCCGCCTCCTCGAGCTGGACGGCGTCGGCAAAAAGGTAGCAAACTGCGTCTGCCTCTTTGGCTATGGCCGTACCGCGATGGCTCCCATTGATGTTTGGATACAGCGACTCATTGATGAGGAATTCGGCGGCCGCGACCCTTTTCCTTCCTATGGTCAGCAGGCTGGCATCGTACAGCAGTACCTGTTCTACTACAAGCGCAGCACCCGCCGCAGCGTCGCTCACAAAAAATAAAAAAGTTATTGACAACTCTCCTTTTGGCTGGTATAATAATATGCGTCGTCAGGAATGACACGCCAGCTATGGGGGATTAGCTCAGCTGGGAGCCCGGTTGGTATCAAAACACACCCCCAGTCAGATGGTCCTGCGACAATCAATTCCCAACAAAAAACTCCATCCAAGAGGTTCGCTTCTTGGATTTTATGGGGGATTAGCTCAGCTGGGAGAGCGCTTGCATGGCATGCAAGAGGTCACCGGTTCGATCCCGGTATTCTCCACCAAAAAAGCACTGTACTTCGTTTGAAGTATGGTGCTTTTCTTTTTGATTTCTTGGAGGCTACGGAAAAAATCAGTCAAAAGTCTGATTTTGCAGGCGCATGGACGGCAACCCCCAATTCTTGCTGTTTCGTTGTTTTTGAAAATACTTGTTCGATGCCCGACTGTTTTGCAGGCGGACGTATCACTCCCCCTCGATGTACGGAGTAAGGTCGAAGTTGAACGAGATGTTGATCTGGTATCCGCGATATACGTCTACCCTGCGGATGAGCTGGTTGACGATCATCTTCTTCGCTTCAAAATTTGCACTGTCGTACAGGTCAGCATAAGAAATCAGTTCATCATACAGCCGCGACACTTTATCCATCAGCTCAGCCGTTTTCTCCAGTTCTTCACTGGCCGCTTCGCAAAGGTTTTCCAGCTCCGTGAGTTTCTCTTCCTGCGCTGTAATCATTTCGGCAAGGGTTTCTCTCGGTAACACGCTTTCACCTTTGATGCAAGCTAAAACCTCGGTTTTCAGTGCCAACAGGTCTTTTTCTGCCTTGTTCCGCTGTGTCTGAAGGTCTTGCAGATGATTCTTGCGTTCCGCATTCTCTTTTTCATAGCGTTTTGTAACGATCTGCTCTTTGGGGATACCCCTCATCTTGGAGAAAATCTGGCGGACAGCTTTATCAATGATCTCATCCAGAATGTGGACGGTATATCCCGTCTGCCCGGTGCAGTTGGTCTGCTTGCGGAGCTTTCCGTAACAGGTATAGCGAATACGCAGCGTATCGTCTAACGAACCATCTGCCATTTTTCGCCATTTACGGCTGCTGGTCAGTTCCAGCTTTGCACCGCAGTGTCCGCAGTAAGCGTTGCCGGCAAGCAGCGACTTCCCATGGATGTTCAAAGGAAGGCGATTTTCGGCTTCCGCAGTTGAGCGCACAGAGCGTTCATTCCGAATGCGCTGTGCGTTTTCAAACTGTTCCTGCGGGACAATCTGCAAATCCGGCATCAATTCTGACCGTGCATCCCCACAACGGAGAACGCCGGTGTAGGTCAGGTTTTGTACCATCCCCCGAATACTGGATGGGTGCCAGCACTTTCCAGACCTTGCGCGATAGCCAGAATTGTTCAGATAGGTAGCAATGTGCTGCGGGCCGTAGCCCTCATACACATACTTGTCAAAGACAATCCGCACTACGGCAGCTTCCTGTTCGTTGATGTGCAGTTCGTACAGTTCATGCTTGCGCTTGTTGATACGCCCACTCCGTACAAGGTCATAGCCATAAGGCGCATTTCCGCCCTTGAAGTGACCTTCTTCTACAAGCTGGCGCAGACTGGTGCGGGTACGGACGGAAGTCTTTTCGCTTTCTCCGTCCGCCTGCCAGAATCGGATGTAGTTCAGCAGTTTGTCAGTGTGGTTGTCGAAACGCTGCTCACCCTCTTGGGTACTCCATACCCGGATGCCGTTCCGTACAAACCATTCCACAACAAAGGGAGTTTCATCTGCGATACGACCGATACGGTCGAACATGAACACCAGCAGGATGTCAAACTTGCCCCTCCGGGCATAGTCCTTGATGATTTGCAGCTTGTCGCGGGCGGCGGCCCGGACTTTGTGGCCGGACACGCCTTCTTCCTGTTCTTCATGGACGATGACCCAGCCCTTCGATTCAGCGAACTTATGGCAAGCCTTTCGCTGCATGGGCAGGTCAGCTTCATGGTTGGAAGTGAAATCCACCTGCTTATCGGTGGAAACGCGGTACAAGCAGCAGACGCGGTTGTTGTTTTCTGTCATTGTAAATTCCTCACTTTCATAACAAAAGTGGGGACAGGCTTTATTTCGTTGTCAAAGAACGTCCGGCAATGGTTCGGCTTGTAGCACCGCCCGTTACCGCACTCAGTATAGCGTTTGGTTCTGCATTCGTCCATGATGTCAACCTACCTTCTTCGTATAGCTGGTGGCAAGCAGGATGTTCCGAATGCGCTCAAATGCTTCCGGGTTGGGTTCTTTGGAAAAACTGAAAACAACAGGATAGCCATTGATTACATGATATTGCCGGTCGGCATCACGGTCAGCCGCAGGAAGGTTCTCTGCGACCTGTGAAAATTTATCGATCATAAGATTGTAACTCCTATTATGAATAAATGCTGTTGTCTTAATATGTAACAATGGGCATCTGCGTTGTGCGGATGCCCATTGTCTTTAAGGAGAGATTCCTGTAAATGTCAGAACTTCATCGGCAGGGCATCCTTACGGGATTTGCCGTTGTACGCCGCATAGATGGGGAAAACGTATTTCTTCCATCCGGGCAGCTTTGCCGGGTTGTCCATCCCGGTGCGGTAGATTTCCATGGGATGGACGCTGCGCAGGGCACGGATCAGCCGTTCCTCGTTGAACTCACCGTGATACACTTCCACGAAGTACATCACACCCTTCAGGACTGCGGCACGGAAGGAATCGGGTTTGCCCTCCCATGCGTCCACAATCAGCCGCAGAGCCTCGCAGTAGATTTTCTCGCCCATCTGGTTGTACAGCTTGAGTGCAGTGCCTACGCAGCTGATGCGGTAGTCGCTCAACTGCAAGCTGTCATAGTTGAAGTCCAGACCCACCCGGTTGGTGGCTGCGAGGAATGCCATGGAAAGAGCATCCTCGCCCACGACCTTGGCACGGAGCTTGATGCCCGCCGTCAGCGGTGCAGCGTGACCGTTTTGCTCTGCGAAGAACAGGGCTTCCTGCTGCATCGTCAGACCCGTATACACCTTGCAGAGAATCGGGAGGTCTTTGCCACCGTTGCGCAGGATACGCGCTTCAATGGTGTGCTGACCGTCCGTTACATAATACCGGCCATTGCGAAAGCTGACCTTCGGCTCATTCGCCGTATATTCATTGAAGTCTCTTGCAATCAGCTCAACGCGCTTACGCTGGATGCCCCGCTGATAAAGCTCGCGCGGGTAGATTAGCTTGCTGCTGTGAATGACCACCATCTGATAAGGAGTGGCCACATTGAAAGATGCGGAAAAGTTGTTGGTGTTGCTCAGTCGCATTGCATTTCCTCCCGGATTCTCCAGATGTATTTTTCGGCTTCTGCTAAAATCTCACTGACCTGCTGCTTACGCTTCGGGATGGTGAGCAGGCTGGGATTAAAGGTAAAGCTGTATTCGAGCCGCTGTATCATGGCATGAACAGCGGATTGCAGCTCGGTGTACAGCATCATTTCCTCCACGCTCCCTGCGTCCTCAAAGGACGATTTGATGGGTGTGTAGGGATAGATGGGTGGCTTTCCATCCACTACTTCCGGCGGCGCATACGCTGCCGTGGAGCGGATGATGGGCTTGAGCTTCCGAATGCTGCCCAGTGGGTTCAAGGCAAGACTGTTCTTCAAGGCATAATCGAGCCGCTGCATATCTTCCGGGGCGAGATGCCCTAAGTATTTCAAAATGCGGCTTTTGTCGATGGTGAAGATCTGTTCTGCCAGAGCCATAGAGGACATAGACAGCCCTTCGTTTTCCAACAAGCAGTGTGTCGGCTGAGTTACTTTCTTTTCCGTATTGCTTGTCAGAGGGACAACGATGAGGGTCGGTGCGTAGGTATTGCCCACATCATTCTGAATGATGACCGCAGGGCGGTCGCCGTGCTGTTCCGAGCCGGTACTTGTGTTTCCGAATTGGACGTAGTAAATGTCTCCGCGCCGGAACTTCCAGTTTTGCTGCAAATGTTTACCTCCATGTTTTGTTATGTACAAAGCCCGCTGCTTTTTCTTGGCAGCGGGCTTCGTTCAATTTATGGTGGCATTCATTTTAATGGGGTGTGTTATCACCTCCCCGGTGACAAAGTGCAGTGCCGGACTTACCGGTGCATAACAACATAGTCATGCCCACGGTTGGTCTGGCAGACCGTGCAGGTGTCCATGCTCTTGTCAGGGCTGGGCACGAGCGCAATTTTGAAAGCCTTAGCTTCCACGAAGTGCCGGAGGCAGGTCGCGCAGAGGGTTCGGATGGATTTGACCATTTCCGGGGTCAGCTCCATTTCCTCGTAGATCTCCTGCTCCCGCACGGTAGGATTCAATTCAACCATAGAGATGTCCTCCTATGTCGGGTAGTTGTTTTGCGGATAGATATGGATAAGTAAAAGTAACAGGAGTTGTCGGAGACCGAAAACGGCATCCGACCGCTCCTGCTTTATTGCAAACCAACGTGTTATTCGTTGGGGAATCGTGTTGGGATTGCAGATCACTGCTCTGCCGATTTGGCAGTGCGATGAAAATATGAATAAAGTTCTCTCATATTCGCCCTCGGCTCCCTGAGAGTGGGGAATCATCTGGCGGCGGGCTTGTACCGCTCCATTGGCATCTCAGCCACCCCGCCTAACGCTGACCGGGCTGCGTTGAACAGAAGTATCATTATCTTGAAGTACCAGATGATTGAACTATTCAGCTTTCAAGGTCCGTGAGTGTGGACATATCACCAGCGGCGAGAGCCGTCTGGTGAATTGTCCCCTCACTTACGAGCCATCGAGAAGCCTCAATCTACACCTAAAAATCCAAACTTCTTCAAAAATTTAGTAATTTTCAAGATTCGCTTGCTAATATTTTGCTGTGCAATGCCATAAACTTTAGATAATTCTACGGTACTATATTCGTCGCGGAAATACAGCGTGATAAGCCGAAGTTCTTCATCGGAGAGTTTTTCTAACCCTTCTTGCAAACGCTTGTCTTTGATTTCGCCTACCCATGCAAACCGAGTCCGGGTCTCGTGGTAAGTATCGGTTACAGTAATTGCCTTTTCATACTGCTTAAAGTCAGAAGATTTCCTTCCCGTGTTGTCATCACCATCGTCAACGATTGCCAGTGTGTTTGCAACGTAGGAACGCTCACTATTGAGAACGCCCAAATCAAAATCATACATGGCTTGGATTGCATCTTCACTCATTCCCGCCTGTTGGTACTGCACACGCAGCCGTTCCCACTTTTTGTTCAGTTTTCGACGTTCGTTGCCGTTATTAAATTCCATTGTTGACCTCCAAATTTTCGATAATTCGTAAAAAATTGAAAATTTGGAGATTCTAGGGATACTTTGCGGCCAGTTCCAGCCACGAAAAGAGGGCAAAAAGAAACATGAAGTGTCCTTTCCGCTGGATGCGGAGGATGAGGACACCTCACTGCTGGACAGGGCACTGGCTTTTCTTTGGGCGCAAAAAAAAGAGACGCATTAAAGAAAAGGGTACAGACACTGTTTTCCATCCGTAGATGGAAAGCAATATGAGTATCCTCAGCCTTTAATGCATCTCAGGCTTTCGATATATTTTTCTTCGTTACAGGTCAAAAGCGGTTTATCCGGCTAAAAAAGGACAAAAAATAAAGCCCTCGCAGCCAGACAACAAGGCTTTGCCTTGCTATCATAGCACACGAGGGTCTTACAGAAGTCACATGACGGTCTTATGAAAGTCACATGGGGCGATTTTTGAAAAAATCGGGTCACGCAGAAGTCGCATGAAGGTCACATGAAAGTCATATAGCGAAACTACGTTGTTTTATCGTTCGAGCGAAATGAGCAGTTTCTGATACTCATCTTCGGGCAGTTTCTGCTTTGCAGCCGCAAGCTCGCCCGCTGCCATCTCGTCCATGTGCTGCTTCTGGTACGAGCGAATAAGCCAATAGTAGGCTTTTGTGTTTTCCGGCGCGATGGTCAGGGCCAGTGCAGCATCCCGATGAAGCAGATCGTATGCGTGGAAGTCCATCAATTGCTTCAGCAGTTCATTAACTGTACTCATAAATGCGAGGTGGTATCGGTTTGCGTAGTGAACCAGCCAATGTTCGCCATTGGCAGCAGAAAGAAGTTTGCCCTGATACAATGATGCCGCTTTTTCGAGCAATCTCACCTTATTTATAGCAGAAGTGGCTTTTGCGGCTGCAATGCACAACTCATCGAACCGCTGAAAATCGGTCGTGATATGGAGGTCGGGGTTGAATTGGTAGCCAGACGGCGTGGAGAGAATCAGCTGCTCATCCGAGATAATGCTGAATGCTTGCCGCAGCCGGTAAACGAGCTGTTTGACCTTTTTTCCGGGTTCGTCCTTATCCTCCAGTTCTTCTGGCCAGATTTCCTGTACGATTTCCAACGATGAAAGGGCTTTCTTATTGGAAAGCAGCATAAAGGTCAGCAGACGGCTGATTTTAGGAGATTTCAGGTCAGACTCCGGCAGGACACCGTGGGAAGTGTGGATTTTCAATTCTCCGAACAAGCTGATGAAGACATCATGGCTGCTCTTGATATTTTCTGGCGAGAATGCCATGCTCAGACTGTCAGCCATTCGCTTATCGTTGTATGCCGCCAGTAACACATAGGCCAGAAGTTTAAGCATACTGGTCTGATGGGTGTACCGCTGAGGGTTGCGCACGGCAATCAGGGCGATTTGCCGTGGTTCCAGTGGAATCGCAAGGACGGACTTAATACCTAAGCGCTCATACAACCGGTATTCGTCCGGGTAGGTGTCCTTGACATCTTCTGCATCAGAAACGACCATCGGGGTTCCTCTGCGCACTGCCTTTACCCAGCGGTCGAGAAATTCAGACGATTCAAACTCATTTGTAAGGATAGTGGTTTTATCTTCTTGGCATTCATTGTGCCACCAGAGCGGCTTCCACAGCCCCAAATCCAGATCAACCTGAATTAGACCGCACCAGTCGGCATCATAGAATTTACAGGCCGCTTCCATGACCCGCAGAGCAACTTCCTTCGGCGGCAGATGGCGATAGTATAACTGTGTCTCCAGCTCATTCATTGTGTTCTCAAAATCAAGCGTACACTGAACGTTCTCCGTGTCAAGTTCTTCGCTCACCGAATCAGATTGCCGCATAACAGACACCTCCTGAATAAAAAGCAGCATCCGGGCATTCTTCCGCTTAATACGGTGAATCCCGGATGCTGCTATGTAAAGCTATCTCTCCACCGCATAAGCTGAAGAATGCCCCATCATTTTGCTTTTAAATAACAAAAACCGCCTGTGAGTTGAAATCTTCACAGACGGTTCTAACATGGTAGAGGGATAAAATTATCCCATTCAAAAAGCAACCAGCTGCCATGACCTCGTATATGAGATTTTAGACTCATTTGGCTTTGTTGCCCTATCTTTCGGTAGGTTTACCAAGTATTAAGTTCTTTGATAATTTACTTTTTTACGATTGTTTTTATAAAAGCCGTAAGTGCATTGATCTGCTCGGCATCGAACTGTTTTAGCTGGTCAACAAGTGCATTCATTCCATTGGAGGTTTCCTCGCCGAAATTAAAAAATTCTTGTGGAGTAATGTTGAAATATTCGCAGATGTAAAAGAAATTTGCCATCGTCGGAAAGGCAGTACCACTTTCGATTGCACGAATATAGCCGGGATTCTGCCCGATTGAGAGGCTCATGTCTCTTGCAGACACACCCTTCTGTGTGCGCAGCTCAGTAAGCCTCTTAGAAAACTGTTCTTCGTACATGGCCACCACCATCCTTCTCAACTCTATTGTAGTCGAGAGCATAGCTGAAACCGAATGATTAAATCTATTATTTTTAATTGATATAATCAACTACCTGTGATAGACTAAAAGAAAATGGAAAAAATAAAAACCATGAATTTTTACATTCATGGTTTATGTTTCCTGTCGCAGAGTAGCCCACTCTGCGACAGGATGATTCAATTGAATTTTACCGCCGATTACACGGATGGTCAAGAGAAAGCAATCTGAAATTCTGAAAAAAAGAAAATAATGTCGTACTTACTCGACAATTTCAACAAATTCGATACAATCCGATTGTATGCTCCGTCAAATAAGCCGTCAACGAAAGGAAGGTTTTTGTGTCAAGAAAAGGATTGAACATTTATAAAAGGAAGGATGGCCGCTGGGAAGCACGCTACATAAAGTCGCGAAATGCGCTGGGAAAGCCCAAATATGGTTATCTGTATGCTTCCTCCTACCGCGAAGTGCGATGTGATCTACAGCACACGCTCCAGCTCCAAGGTAAACCATCCGGAAGCGAGGAAAGAACCAGAAACAGTACATTTGAACTTGTTTCCATGGAGTGGCTTGACGCCTTTTCCATTAACTTCAAGGAATCCACCTACATTCGTTATCGGACGCTAATCGAATGCTATCTCATGCCATCATTCCAGACAGTAAAAATCGAGAAGATCACAAAAGAAATGGTAAGGAAGCTTTGCAAACACCTTGAACTGCACGGAAAAAAGGATAAAACCGGTCTTTCTCCCAAGACAATCTCGGATGTGCTCTCTGTTCTGCGTCGCATTCTGAATTATGCAGGAACACTCGGTATATTCGTAGATTCGAAGGTTCTTGATATCAGGGTCAAGCAGACGCAAAAGTCGTTGCCCATTTTAAGCCTCCCAGAGCAGATGATTTTGCAGCAATATCTAGAGGAACATCCCGATGCTCTGAATCTGGGGATTCTTCTTTGTCTACTGACAGGAATACGTATCGGGGAGCTGTGTGCGTTGACGTGGGAAAAGATCTCGATTTCGGAAAGGAATATCTATATCTGTCAGACAATGCAACGTATCCAGAATCGGGTACCTGGGAGCAAAAAAACACATATCGAGATTGCATCTCCCAAAAGCAGCTCCGCTAATCGGAATATCCCAATCTCAAATTTGCTGTTCGGTTTTCTGGAGCGCTATTCCCTGAGTCACACCGGATTCTTTTTGAGCGGTTCTCCTTCGAAGTTTATCGAACCGCGGTGCATTCAGCGAAGATTTCACAAGATTTTGGATGCCTGTGGATTGGAAAAAAGGAATTTTCATGTTTTAAGGCACACTTTTGCCACACGCTGTGTGGAAGCAAAAATCGACATCAAAACTCTGAGTGAGATTTTAGGACACTCATCTGTTACCATCACAATGAATCGATATGTTCATCCTTCGTTGGAGCTGAAGCGGGAAACGATGGAACAGCTGGCAGATTTTATTTCCGTCAAATAAGCCGTCAATCCGAATTGCCAAACGAATTACCGTTGTTTTTTCGCCATTATCGCAGAGTGGGCTACTCTGCGACAGAAAATAATCCCAACAACTCACCTGTGCATTGTTGTACACCGTATAGATTCGGGTGTAAAGGGAACTTTTGATTCTACGGCAGAAATTCGTCTGCTGAGAATATAACAAACTTTTTACTTGAGGAGGACTTTATTATGAATTTGATGAAATGCCCCAACGGCCACCACTACGATGCTTCCCGGTTCAGCAGCTGCCCCTTCTGCGGCATGGAAGGTGTGAACGTTGGGCCGGATCAGACGACGGTTCCTTTGGACGTCCCGGTGTCTCAGCCGGGTCCCAGCGTAGCGACTGAACCTCTGAGCACTGCAATCCCCGATGACGATGACCGCACGCTCCCTGTAACTGCAGATATGTTGGACGGTGCTACAGAAAAGTCGGCACCAGTTGTTGGTTGGCTCGTCTGCACGGAAGGTGTGAATAAGGGAACCGACTATCGTCTGCATCAGGGCCGCAATTTTGTGGGTCGTTCTTCGGAGATGGATGTCTGCATCCTTGGCGACAACACGGTTTCCCGCAGCTCTCATGCGATTGTTGTGTATGATCCGCGTAGTAATGTGTATCTTGCGCAGCCGGGCAGCTCTAAAGAGCTGTTCTATGTGAACGATAAGCTTGTGCTCAACCCAATTGAGCTGAAGGCCATGGACCAGCTCAGCATCGGCGACACGAAACTGATGTTTGTTCCCTTGTGCAGCGAAAAATTCCACTGGTAAAACGAAATAAGGGGGAATCGTTGTGATAAATCGGGCTGGAAATAAAGAAAAGGCAAAACGTGTTCTGAATGAAAACGGAAATCTGTCCGGAATGGTCGGCATGGAGATTCTGTATCGGGTGATTGCGGCAATCACAAGTGTCCTGCTGGGTGCGATGATCGCAGGCGGCATTGGGGTCGTGTCGGCGGTTGTGTCGGCACCGTTCAAGCTGTTTGGTCTGGCGGGAATCATCATTGCCTATGTGCTGATTACTCCGATTGCAACGCTCGTCGGTGCTATCGCCGGTGGAGCAGTTGCCGGGCCGTTTGAAGTGGCACGATACCGGTACTATCTTTCTCTGCGGAAGAATGGAATCCGACCAAAAGTCACCTGCATCTTTGATGCATTTGATTTCTTTATGCAATTTGCCCTTGTTACAGGAGTGCGGATGCTGACGATCATGTGGATCCCGGTTCTGATCCAGTTTGCTACGCTGTTGCTGGCGGCTGTTGTTGCAGCGGCTTCTCGGAGTTATCTGGCGGCAATGCTGCTGGTGATGATCGGCATGATTGCAGCTCTCGTTGTTGCGGCCTACCGTTCATATCAGTTCTGGCCTATGGCTCTGGTGCAGGCAGATCATCCGCAGCTGAATGCAGAACAGGTTATGGAACGCTGCAAGGTAATGACGGAAGGTCATAAATTCGACCTGTTTGTCTTTGACCTCAGCTATCTCGGCTGGAATATTCTGAGTCTGCTTACCGGCGGTATTCTTTCTGTCCTGTATGTTGCACCGTACAAGATGATGGCAACTGCTTTTGTTTATGAAGAAATGAAGGGCCGCCCGGTCATGGTGGATGACATCAAACCGTCCACTGACGGCAACGGAATGACGATTGCTGTAGATCCGAAAAAATTGATGGGGATTGGCAGCACCGGTGGAAAGAAGCCGACTTCTCATATCCCGGCTGCTTCCAGAGCTGCGGGAGCAGCTCTGGAGGGGGTCGCCGGTATGTATGCGGGCTCGAGCTATCCGCTGGAGCCGAACCAGCCGGTCATTCTGGGCAGAGACCCTGCCTATGCGAAGATCGTTTTTTCTCAGGGTGCGCAGAAGATCAGCCGCCGCCACTGTGAGGTCATGTTCAACAGTCAGGTTCAGAAATATCGTGTTACCGATTTTTCCAGCAACGGCACCTACGTAAACGGAAGCCGCCTCCCTGCGAATTCTCCGGTGCTGCTGACCCGGGGAACGGAGCTTGCATTGGGCGATAACAACAATATCATCCGGCTGAGCTGAGTGATGCAGTATGCCTGAGAGACGCAGAAAAAGAACGAATCAGGATCGCGGAACAGATGAGGTGAAGCAGGATCGGAGCTTACTGTTGTATGTGCTGCTGTCTTTCGTGACGTTTTCGGTCTACCATTTTTATTTCATGGACTTGTGGGCGAAGGATGTCAACATTCTGTGCGAAAAGGATGGAAAACATACGGTGGGCGTCGAAAAAATGATGCTGTTCAGTGTCCTGACATTCGGCGTGTACAAATATGTGTGGCTTGCGGAGATCGTGGATCGCATTTGTGACAATGCGGCGGAATACGATGTGGAGGTCCGGCAGGACAGCGAAACCTTCTTTGTATGGATGATCCTGGTTCCGGTTCTTGGATATCTCGTCGCAATGTATCGAGCAATTCAGGATACGAACCGACTGGCTGAGGCATATGAGCGGAGCAGGCAAAAGCGCACGGAAGTGCACGACAACCCCAACACGAAACCTCCCCCGCCCTGTATGCGGGGGAGACTGTCTGGGTTGACCGGAAGTTTGGCGGGCAGAAGCTTTGAGCTGATACCCGGACGATCGGTGGAACTGGGTCGGAACCCAGCGGAGGTGTCGCTTATCGTAAGAGGCGAAAAAATCAGCCGGATTCACTGTACGGTTCAATATAATGGAAAGGATCTTGGGTTTAATGTTACCGACCATTCCCGGAACGGGGTATTCGTCAATGGGGTGCGTATTCCTTATAATGTGCCGACTTATGTGTCCGGGAAAAGTATTGTCGCACTGGCAGATGGTGCAAATAAGTTTCAGCTGATAGAAGCGGCGGACGAAGATGATAGGAGTCCGGCTTTAGGAGCAGACAATGAAGAGTAAAAAAATCATCGTTGCAGCACTGGTGGCAGTGGCTGCAATAGTACTGGCAGGATGCAGTCCGAGAAGCTCGATGGCAACATTATCCACCGATTCAGATTCGGAGACGGCAGAGGTCTTTTCGCTAGCCAAGGTCTTGAATCTTGGAACGAACTACTTGACCTCGCTGGATTATGATAACGCAATCTTGCAGTATATCGATATCATCCAGCACGACCCGACGAACAAGGAAGCCTATGCGGGCCTGTATGCCGCTTATGCAGCACAGGGAAAAGCCGATGAGGCAAACAAGGTCTTTGAACAGGCGCAGGAAGTGTTTGATGACGAGGCGGACTTTCTTCCAGGATTTCTGGATGATGCAAAGCTGGTCTTTGAAAGCGGTGGTGGAAACGTTCCCTTCCAGATGCTTTCGGAACACTTTTGGAATGACTTGAATTCGGTCTTTGCAAAAGACGTGGGCGAGGCGTGGATTGCGGCAGACCCGCAGAATGCCGACCCCTATGCCCTGCTGGGAGCACACTATGCGGCACTAGACGATGAAATCGGCATTGAGAAACTGCTCCAGAATGCGGAAACAAATGGCGTCGATTTCAACACCATCGATACCAAGATCAAAACGAACTCGGATGGAACCTGCACGCTGACGGTACAGATTAATGATTTCCTGAAGGATGAATCGGGGCAATCGGCATCTGTAAGTGTCAAGGTTGATGCGAAAGACAACGCTAAGACGGTCACCCAAAAGGTGGCCGAGAAAGCAGCGGACAGCGCAGCAAGCAAGGTCGTGGAAAAAAGCGGACTCACCGGCGAAGCGGCCGGCATCGCAAATTCGATGGCTCAGGAGGCTCTCCGAAAGGGCCTCGGCAGCGCGGGAAGCGGACAGGGAACCGAATCGTCCGGGACAGTGACGGCGCCTACCTATGACCCGTCGCAGGACAGCGGCGAAAGCGATGATTTTGACTGGTCGCAGATTCAATCGGAGTTTGATAGTCTGAAAGACGAATTTCCGTCTTAAAAGTCGTGTGGAGGAATGTGCATGAATTATAACGAAACCAGTCAATGGGCGGCGGATCTTGGAAGCGGCTACAGTTCGATCCGACCTCTTGGCGAGGGCGGGATGGGCACACTGTACCGCGCGCACAAAGACAGTCTGGATGTTGATGTCGTCATCAAGCGTGTAAAACAGAAGTTCAAGGGACGGATGGACGAGCGCGCGGAGGCCAATATCCTCAAAACGTTGAAGCACAAGTATCTTCCGAGAATCTATGACGTGATTGAAAGCCCGAGCGGCTATGTCTATACTATCATGGACATGATACCGGGCGAGAACATGCAAAACTACGTCAAAACGCACGGCCCGGTCAGTCAGAAGCTTGCATACCGGTGGGCCTGCCAGCTCTGTGAGGTAATCGCCTATCTGCACTCGCAGGTACCTCCGATTCTGCACTGTGATATCAAGCCCAGCAATATTATGATAACGCCCAACGAAGATATCTGCGTCATCGATTTCAACACATCACTTGTTTTTTCAAAAGGCGTACTGGCAATTGGCGCAACGCCGGGCTATGCGGCACCGGAACAGTATACCCGTCCGGGAGCATCGCCCGATACGATCGAGACGGTTCCGCTTGAAGAAACCATGCCGCTGCGAGGATACAAAGATGCGTTCGCCTATCAGAATGTCAGATCCAACAAGGGCCCGTCCGGCAGAGGTGTGAGCAATTCTGTCACGGCGGCGCAAGCAACCAATGCGGGTGGTTATGGCACTATCAGCAAGAGGACGGACGTTTATGGCATCGGTGCGACTCTATACTATGCAATCACCGGGCAGCAGCCCGGCCATTCGCTGAAGGATGTTCGGCCCATCACGAGCTATAAACTCAAATTCAGCCGTAGCTTTTTGCTCATCATCGCCAGAGCGATGATGAAAAGGCAGGAAGAACGCTTCTGCGACGCACAGGAAATGCTCCGGGCACTGCAGGATATCCATGCAATTGACGGACGCTATAAAAAGGTGGTTCATTCTCAACGAGTTGTGGCGGCGGTCTCTCTTGTCCTTGCGGTATCAGGAACTTTGGCTATCCTGTTTGGCGTACAGCGAATCGGCGTGGAACGGTACGCCGCTTATGACGCCCTCGTGCGGAAAGGCCGGACGGCCGCCGATGAAATGCGCTTTGATGAGGCGGAGCAGGACCTGCAGCAGGCTATCGCGATTTACGATGACCAGTTGGAAGCATATGTGGAACAGGCAGTCCTTCTCTATCGGCAGGGAAAGTATCAGGAGTGCATCGATGCAGTGGAAACGACGCAGTCGCGTGAGCTGAAATATTACAGCAGACAGAGCGTGGCAAACCTGTACAACGTGGCAGCGGAGGCCTACTACGAGCTGGAAAGCTATGAATCGGCTGCGATGATGTACCAGAAAGCGATAGGATACTCTCCTGATATCCTGAGCTATTATCAGGGTGAGGCGACCGCCCTGATTCAGCTGGGCGATTATTCTGGCGCGGATGAGGTCCTTGCAGAGATGGTGAAAGCTGTCCCTGACGCCGAACAAAGCGGTGCCTATCAGGTCGTTCAAAGCGAGCTTCTGAGAAAACAGGGAGACCTGCCGGATGCGCTGGATGCCGCCCGTAAGGCAATCGGCTCGGCGGACGGCAACGACCAGCTTGCACGCGCGTACCGTCTGGCAGCATCGATCTGTGAGGATATCGGAGACTCCATGCTTTCGGAGGAAATCAATCTCCTGAATCAGGGCATTGAACAGCTCCCCGATGGATATTACAACGCGCTGGCCGGACAGCTGGCGTCCGCATATATTCGTCAGGCGGAAGCGACCGGGAATCCCGGCTATCAAAAAGATGCCTTGCGAACCTATCAGCAGCTGGAGAAAAACGGAAACACCACGCTGGAAGTCCGGCTGAATATCGCAATGTTGCAATATCAGCTACATGATTTCTCCAAAGCGATGGAGATGCTTCAGGCACTGAAAAACGATTACCCCAAGGACTACCGGGTGTATAAATGGCTCGCCTTTGTTCAGGGCGAACTTGATTTGCAGAACGGAGCATCCTACACGAAAACGCTGGGATATTACGAAACGGCTGCTGAACTCTATCGTGCAGAGCAGGCATCCGGCGTGTATGACCCGCAGATGGATGAGCTGGACCGCATGGCACGGAACAACTGGCAGTAAAAGAGGTGGAGAAAATGACGGTTGGACAAATCATGGTGGTGTGTGGTATCTGTCTGGTGCTGGTTGCTGTTTTATTGGCCGTGGTCGGGAGCGTTCTGCTACACAAAAAGAAGAAAATGGTTCTTCTTGAAATCGAACACGAATACCGCTGAGAAAGCAGGAAAAGGAACATGAAATATTGTGCCGCATATTATTCCGATATCGGAATACAGAAGGAAACGAATCAGGATTCTCTCCTTCTGGTGCAACGAGGTCAGACTCAGGACGATGAAGCTGTCCTCGCAGTGATCTGCGACGGCGTAGGTGGACTGAAAATGGGCGAGCGGAGTAGTGCAGCAGTTGTGACAGCTTTTCGTGACTGGTTTTATGAGCGTGTTTTGAAATTATATGTGCAGGAAACACCAGAGACAGAGCTGTTCGATGACTGGGACAATCTTATCCAATCGCTTCATATCCGGTTGAAAGACAACTCCGAAAAGGCCGGATTCCGCAGCGGAACGACAGTGGAAGCTGTTCTTTTTATGAAAGGTCGGTATTACGTCTGCCATGTCGGAGATTGCCGGACATATATCATTTCGGATACCCTCACGCAACTTACGACAGATCATACCATCGTCCAGCGTGAACTTACCGAAGGAAAACTGACACCGGAACAGGCCCGGAAAGATTCGAGACAAAGCCTCCTGCTTCAGTGCGTGGGAGCGGGCAAAGACGTGAAACCGGATTATCTTTCCGGTGAGGTTCTGCCGCACCGGACGTTTCTGATCTGCTGCGACGGGTTTCGCCGCAAGGTGACAGAGGCTGAAATAAAAAAGAGCTGCAGGTATTCTTCCAAGGAGAAAAAGTTACATGAGGCTCTGGAAGAAACAGCACAGCTCTGCATGAAACGAAAAGAGACGGACAATATCACAGGCATCCTTATCAGCGCGGTCGGAGAGAAAAAAGGTCTTTTCCCATTATGGAAAAAGGCTACACAGACTGCGGGGAAAAAGGTAATAAAGGATATCTTGCTGGAACACTCTACTCCGGCGGATAAAATATTGTAAAACAAAGGAGACATTATTATGGAGGACAACAGAAAATTTGCAACATTCTTTGCGGATGCCCCCAAGGGTAAAAAAATTGGAGCGGTTCTTTCATGGATTGCAACGGTGATTTTGCTTGTGGCACTTTTTGTGCCGGGATATCAGCTGAGATACCAGATAAAAACGGAAAAGGGGACCTTTAAGGATATCCCTGCAACCATGACTTCTGAGCTTAAACAGATGAAAGAAGCAGCAAAGCTGAATTTTCAGTTCGGTGCGGGCACTACCTCCGATAAGATCGATGAATTCGTTGAAAAAGGCAGTACGAGTGTATTTTCCTATCTTGTCAGTCCCGATTTGCAGAAGGCAAGGCTGGTAAATCTTGGAACCATGAGTGATGCCCCGGATGATATCTCTAAAATTTGCGTGGCACTGTTGGTACTGTTCTTCGTGCTGGTCGTCGCAGCGGCTGTTGCTAGTGTGTTCACGATAAGCTGGTGCGCACTGGCGGCGAACCTGATTGGCATCATCGAGTTGCTGGCAGTGTACTTCTTTGTGTTTGCGGGTAAATTTTCCATCGATCCGACGGACACTTCGATAACCAGCCGTGTTGCCCCTGCGCTGACTATGATTCTGATTGTGCTCCTCGTACTGGCCGCAATCATGTCCGTGGCTTCCGTGATCGTTAGCTATGTGGTGCATGAAGACGAGGAAGCGTTCGTGGACGACTGGAACAGCAACGATCCGAGTCGGGATGCCGAGACGAATCTGGTCGATGACGGCAATGCCACAACCGTGCCGGCAACAGACAACTCGATGACAGTCGTGGCCTCTTTGATCCAGATGAACACGAACCGGAGTTTTGCAATTTACAATAACACGGAGGTTGTGATCGGCAAGGGTTCTCAGGCAAACATCATCGTCTCCAACCCGATCATCAGCCGTGCCCATGCGAAGATTAGCTGCCGTAATGGTGTCTGCACCATTCAGGACCTTGGCTCCAAAAACGGCACGTTCGTGGGCGACGAGAAAATTCTGGGCAGCAATACAGTGACGCTGGCGAATGGTATGTATATCACGCTCGGAAACGAAATCTTCCAGTTCAAAATCTGAGCCGGGAAAGTATTAGGACGGGGTGAGATAAAAGATGGCGGGTCTGGAAGAAAAACTTTGTCCCGTTTGCTTTCAGGAAGCGATGGAGCATGGGGAGTGTCGGAACTGCGGGTATCATGCAGAAGAATCTTCTGCAGCGAAAGACTATCTGGCACCGTTCACCATTCTGAAAGAAAAATACCTGTTGGGCAAGAGTTTGGGACAGGGCGGTTTCGGAATTACGTATCTTGCTGAGAATATGCAGAGCGGCCTACGCTGCTGCATCAAAGAGTACTTCCCGTCCGGTCTGCTTCAGGGGAGGACACCAGATGGTGCCCTCATCCTTGCAGATGAAGAAAACCGGCCTGAGTATGAAGAGGGAAAGCAGCAGTTCATTGAAGAAGCATGCGCCCTTCAGGAGCTTCGAGAAAATATCTCTGTCGTTGACATTCGGGATTTTTTTGAAGAAAACGGGACGGCATATTTTGCAATGGAGCTGATTGAGGGTTGCAATCTGCGGGTGTTCCGAAAAAATCATAATCCGAAGCAGACGCTCAAGATGGCACTCCAGATGCTGTTCCTGCTCGGAAGTTCACTGGCAGAAGTCCATCGTTTCGGCATGATCCACGGGGATATCAGCCCGGAAAATATCCTTATCACACAGGACGGTGAAATAAAACTCATCGATTTCGGCGCGGCACGCTCGTTCCGTCAGGGGAGCGATAGTAAAGAAAGAAAAATTTACCTGAAGCCGAACTACGCCCCTTACGAGCAGTATACGCAGAAACCGTGTCAGGGACCGTGGACGGACATTTACGCACTGGCCGCAACTTTCTACTTTATCGTGTCAGGGCGCAAGATGCTGGACGCACTGAGCCGTGCGAAAGGAGCCTCCTATCCCCCGTTGCACGAGCTGTGTCCCGCTGTCTCCCGGCAGCTGTCGGACGTGATTGACAAGGCGTTGGCGTTCGACTACCACGACCGTTATCGCAGGATGCTTGATTTTCTGGATGCACTGGAACAGGTCGTCCGGCCGGAGGACTACGACATCGATCTGGGGGCACTGATGCCGAAATCAAAGGCATCGAAGCAGGCTGAAATTCATGTCGAGACTTCCGACGACTCGGAGAAGATGTGTCAGGTTGAGGAGCAGAATATGCCAGAGCCGAAGGGCCTGGCCGCATTCTTCCATCCGAAAAAACGCAGGCTGGCATATCTGGAGCTGACGATGCGGAAATCGGGTGGTCACATTTCCAGACGGCGGTGGATAATCGAGCCGAATCGCACGGTGAAGGTCGGGCGTCTGGCGACGAGCGACGTGATGATGCCAGCGGATAACCAGATCAGCCGGAATCACTGCGAGGTGTTTTACAACGAGCCCAAGCGGGAATTTATCGTCAGGGACCTGTCCAAATATGGCACCTATCTGGCGGACGGAAAGCCAATGGAAAAAGAAAAATCGTATACACTGAAAGATGGCGATATTTTTTGTGTCGTGTCGCCCGAGTACACATTCAAGGTGGTGATTGAAACGTGATGTCCCTGTTCAAGCGAAAAAAGGCAGGCGAGGAAGCCAATACCATTCCCGAAGCGATGGATGATATCACACAGACTCTTCTGATACCCGTAAAAGACGAAGGAGAAAAAACGATGTGTGCCGACGCCTATGAGACGAGTCAGGCGGAGATCGCCAGCTATACGTCGATTGGAACCCGGAAAAGCCAGCAGGATTCGATATGCTTTGATTTTGGGGATTTCTGCACAGTCTGCGCTGTGTGTGACGGTATGGGCGGGCTTACCGGGGGCGAACGTGCCAGCGCTTTGGCGGCGCATGGGGTAACGAGATACCTGCTGGAACACGCTCAGGCGGAAGATATTCCTACGGAGATGGGACGCGCAGCACTACGACTGAACGAGGAAGTCAAGAATCTCCGGGACCCGGCCAACCAGAAAATCGAAGCGGGGACGACTCTGACGACAGTGTTTCTCCGTAACGGGAAGCTGTTCTGGTGCAGTATAGGAGACAGCCATATTTACCTGTATAGAGATGGTACGCTAGAGCAGTTGAACATCGATCACAATTTTGGTGCCCAGCTTGACCAAATGGCACTGGAGGGCAGCATAACACAGGATGAGGCACTGCATCATCCGCAGCGTGCTGCTCTGACAAGCTATCTTGGGATTTCGGAGCTGACATTGATCAGCGGAAACCGGATGCCGTTCCAGCTTCGGAAGGGAGATGTGCTCATTCAATGCACGGACGGGCTGTACCGCTATCTGCCGGACAGCACTATGTGCAGAATTTTGGCCGTGACGGGAAATCTGAAACAGGCGGCGGAACAGATGGTCAAAACGGCACTTGCTGTTCCCGGAGGGCACGATAATACGTCGGTTCTATTGGCAAGATATAAAGGCTGAGATCGGAAAATTATAGAAAGAAAGGGGTGCAATAAAAAAACTGGAAGAAGGCACAAAATAAAAGGAGTGTTGCTTTATGGCAAACAGCAAACTTCAGATGCCCGCTAATTATATGGCACTGAACGAAAGTGAAATGTCTTGTGTTGAGGGCGGCGGTATCATTTCTCAGGTCTGCTATGCTTTCGGACGTATGTTCCGTAGCACCTACTACGATAAATGGGAAAGCGAATCCAAAACGCTTGAGCAGTCCCATGGTGCTGTCGTTTCCAAGAAAAACGGTGTATATACTTACTCCGATGGTTATACCCACACAATGTCTGGTGGCAGCAACTGGGGCTTTACCAGTCTCGGTGACTTCTTCTATGGAATCGGCGATCTGTTCGCTGCATTCTATCTGTAAATTCTAGGCTTCTGCGAAGTATCGCAGAGCTTTAACTTATGGCATTCTTCCAGTTTTTTTATTGCATCGCAAATTTCGGTAACTCAAGCAAAGGAATATCATTATGAAAAAATCTACTGCGGACCATATGCACAGAAAACGCCGTAAGAACAACTTGGTATGGCTCTTTGCCCTGCTTGGCATTCTTGTACTGTTTCTGGGAACGATTTTGGCTTTTTTGATTTTCAGCAATTTGTCGTCTAAGCCTACTGAAACTGTTCAAGAAGTCTCTGCGGTGAATGGAACAGGAATTGTTCTGCCGTCCCATTTTACGGAGCGAAAGATCACAGATCCTTCCACTGCAAGAGACGCAATCAATGATGTGGCGGATACTCTTGGAATTGTTTCAGTAGAGGATGAGCTTGGGACTGCGGATTGCAGCACAGTATTGGGAGATACATATTACAGCTTTCCGCAGGTGTACCGGGGAATACCGGTGTATGGCAGAAAAGTTACCGTATCGGCTGACGCAGACAGTGAAGCTGCACTTTTGACTTCCGGATTTTATCCGATTGAAAATCTTTCCGTTGAAGCTAAAATTACCCAAAATGACGCTGAAAAAATAGTTGCAGGGTTATATCCGGGAGAAGCGGATATCTATGTAAACAATTTGGTGATATTTTCACTGGACAAAACAAATCCTGAATTGGCATGGAAAATATCGGTTCATCAAAACAATTCGTGGGAGTCAGTGTTTTTATCAGCTGTAGATGGAAGGGCTCTAAAGACCTTTTCGAATGAATTGACAGATAATGAATCCAGCAGCAATCGCTTTACAAATGTGTACTTGTATAATGCTGAGAATCGGGATATTGAGGTGGATTTTAGAATAATTTTTGATGATGGAACGACAGCAATATATGATGGGGATGATGATGACGAATGGGTTTCACTGAATAATCAAAAATATACAACGAGCGGAAGCTGGAGGCAAGTCGTATTGACTGCCCAGAACGGTGAGCGTTATAAAAAAATCGGGAAAGGCGGAATTTCAATCTCTACAGAGGCATTGGGTGGTATGCCTGCAACGGAACTTTTGCCGATTGATATTGCCTCTTTGACGGATGGCATGGGAACACCCATCGTAGCACTTGCAAAATTGCTGGCCGTCAGCAATTTTTATCGTGACGTGCTTGGATATGATGCCTTTGGCGATGACAATAAGGCAGTGGCAATCGTTGCAAATGATCATAGAGGAGGTAAGGATTCGAATAATGCCTCAGCAGGTTATGGGAGAAGCAAGATTTTCACGCGAATTTCTGTTGGAGCAACCTGCTCGCCGACAATAGATACTTTAGGACACGAAGTCACACATGCAGTTGAGCAATCCATCAGCCGGATGACATATGAAGGAGAATCTGGTGCCTTGATGGAGGCGATTTCGGATATTATGGGAGAAATAATTGAAGATTGGTATAATGACTCTCCTAAAAGATTATATCCGGATATTCTCAGGCATTGGGATATCCCACTTGAAACCAGTTTGAAGTGGCTTGACGGAGATATTTCATGGATTTTTGGGACTGTGGGTGAGCTTGAGCGGAATCTGGCTGACCCATCCAGCGTACTTCAGGGGGATGGACTACCTTATCCGACGAAATACAAGGATGAAAACTGGCGCAAGTCACAAAATTATGATCCCGAAGCACAGTTTTCTGATCATGGGGGAGTGCATTCTAATTGCACAGTAATTTCTCACGCAGCGTACCTTATGACGCAGCCGTCTGTGGACGAAACAAAGTATGAACCTCTTTCTACCTATGATTTGGCACAGCTTTTTTACAAATCACTATATGGGATTTCAAAGTCTGATATCAGCTTCAGTGAATTCCGTAATGTGCTTGTCTATACTGCTTACTCTATGTGCCAGACAGGAATGCTGACAGCAAGGCAGGTTGCAACGGTGGATTGGGCTATGGGCATCAAAGCAGGTATTCCAAATTCTTTATTTCTTGACGAAAACGAGAATAGTGTGGTATCGATTGATGGTCAGGCTAAACTTTATGTCTATGCATGGGATGGAACATTATGTGATAATTATGATTTGCATATTGCTCAGTTGGATACGGATATATTACCACGGGAGTACGATGAAAATGTGCAGAAAATTGTAGCGTATGATTACACTATTCGAGAAGCAGAGGCATTTCAAATCGATCTAACACCGGGAATTTACGAATTTAGATTAACCGACCCAAATGGAAGAAATCAGGAAGAAGTAGAGTACCTGAGAGTTGTAGAAAACAATGGGTTAAAGGGGTATCCTTTTTATCCGGGATTCGAAAATGCCAATGTGTTAGAGGTCGATATTTCACAGGAGCCGAAGCAACACTCTTATGGTATTTTTTATGATACCCTCACGTGGGAACAGGCAAAAGCTGCCTGCGAAGCAAAAGGCGGCCATCTTGTGACCATTACCTCGCCAGAGGAACAGAAACTGATTGAAAGTCTGAATACTCAGAACAGTAAGCTTTGGATCGGCGGCTATAAAAATTCTGCCGGTCAGTGGTGCTGGGTGACAGGTGAACCATGGGAATATCAGAACTGGGGCGATGGAGAGCCGAACAACTCCAGCAATGTTGTGGCAGACGAGAGTTGTGTGGCTGTGTGGCCGGTAAAGTGGAACGACTTGGCAAACAGCAATACATATGAACAGAGCGGCTACATTTGTGAATGGGAAGCATCCGATGCAGCCGAGGAAACACAGGTCGAAGGTTACACAGGACACCTTTATGAGTTCTATACATTGCCCGAATCGGAATGGGAGTCTGGCCCAATCACATGGCAGCAGGCAGAGAAACGCTGCGAGTGGAAAGGAGGTCATCTAGCGGTCATTGAATCGTCAACGGAAAATTTCCTTCTCTACAGCGCAATGAAAGCGAAAGGGTATGAGAATGCCTACTTTGGATTCAGCGATGAAAGCTCTGAAGGAAACTGGAAATGGGTCAATGGAACCAGCACATCTTATACAAACTGGCATTCTGGTGAGCCGAGCAATCAGGATGGTATTGAGCACTATGCAATGTTCTATGAAAAGTTTCAAGATGGAACATGGAACGATGCAGATGGAATAATTGATGCCGGATGCGCCTACATCTGCGAATGGGACGACCCCACAGATAAAATATCTCAGGGAGATAGCTTTACAGATCAGCAACTGCGAATCATTGCAAAAGATTTGGGAGTTCCGGATGACCTTAATGTAGAGATTCGTCAATCGCCGAAAGCATATTGGGAGGCTGCTGGCCTTTGGGATATTTATGTTGAGATAACTCATAACGGAAAACTAGTGGCATCGGGAAGCTTCGATGTTGAAACGGGAGAGATGGGACGCAACATTTATATCTATACTCCCGTCTGATACTCTTTTTCTTCAAAGCTTCTGCAAGCAGTGCGCCGTGGTACCACGGCACGATTTTTGAATCCGATTTCTAAAAATCAAATTCAAAATGCTTGTTGGGCTGTGCCCAAACCCCTTATGTTCTGCATCCGGTGGATGCAGGCTGCGCATTCCTGCGGAACGCTTCTATTGCGTGTCAATGCACACTCTCCCTGAAAATTCCGAATGCTTTTTGGTGTAAGCGTCAATGGCGCAGTCATGGCATCCGTGGTAAAATGAATGCGTTGTGTGCCTGACACACGAAAAAGAGAGGACGGATGCAGAGATGGAACAGCTTTACCTGATGCCCGGTGAGGAACGCTACACGAAATTTCAGGACGAAAACGGCGTACCGAAAGTTCGGTATACTTACTGTTCGCTGCACGGCAGACTGTTCAATTGCAATTGCAAAACCATGGATGAAGCCCAGCGGTTGTGCGAGGACTGGCTCGTAACACAAGATCGCTGCTATATAAACTAAAAAAGACCGCCGAGAACCGACCATAAAAGGTCAGGCTCTCGGCGGTCTTGGCTTATCGGATTTGCTCTTTTTCTTTGCTGTCCTTTTCCTCCGCAAAGAACAGTTCCACATTCTTCTGCGCTTTTACGATGTCCTGCATCTCATCCCGCGCCTTTCGGTACTCTGGGTAGAGTGCTTTTTTCTTGGTGAGCAAAGCCGAATACTCTGCATTCAGGTCTTTCACTTTGGGCAGCTTTTTCAGGCCAGATTCATTGAAAGCGGCTTTCGCCGTCTTATGCAGCGTGACTTCTTCCCGGTGCGCTTCCAAAAATTTGGAGCAGTACCCGGATTTACGGTAAGCATCGTATACAGGCCGGGTCTTGGCATAGTTGACGATGTGCGCCCGGAGGACGGCGATTTCTGCCATACGCTTCTCGGCGGCCTTGATGGAATCGCCCAGTTTGTGATGGCGAGAAAGTGCAGCATCAGCACGCTCTTTCAGCTCATCCGCACTGCCGATTTTCTGCTCCTGCAAAAAAATCAGCGTTTTGGACATCTCTTTCAGGTTATGCTTCTTCGCCCAACGCTCGTATCCACCGCCCTTGCCCTCGGCAAGTTTTGCTTGAATGTCAACCAGCAACTGGAACGGCTGCTCTTTGGGAGGTTGCTTCTGATGTGGGCGGTGTTCGGCTTTTCCGGCAATGACTGCTTTGATTTCATCCTCGCTGTACCCGGCACCCAGTGTCTTGAACCGGATAAAGCGTTTCTGCCGTGCGCCTTTAACGGAAGTGTATTTGCCGCGTTTGATTTCATAGCCCTGCTGTTCCAGTTTTTGCAGAAAATCTTCGTAGTCGGTGGGCTTCTGCTGCAAAATCTCGTCGATTACACTGCACAGCCGGTCGCGGTTGCTTTCCTTTGGGGGGTAAGTGATGCGCTTCTGCCGTTCCCGGTAAGGCTTCTTTTCAATGACTGACAGCTGATGCTCCAGACAAATCAGGTCGCTCAACCGCTGCACTGCCAGACCGGAAAAGAAAAAATCCCGGAATTTTCTTGTGCCGTCCAGAGTGGTCGAGTTATAGATAATGTGATTGTGGATGTGTTCCCGATCGGTATGCGTTGCAACGATAAAAGCGTGTTTGCCTTTCAGAAACCGGGAGGCCAACTCATAACCGATGCGGTTTGCTTCTTCAGCCGTAATTTCACCAGGCCGGAAAGATTGCCGTATCTGATAGGCGATAATGTTACTTTTTTGGCTGCGCCCGGTGGCCTGCTCGTACAGCTTTTTTGTGAGCATGAACTCCTCGTCCACAGTAAGCGGGCTGCATTGATAGCTGCTGACAAGTTCGCCTTTTTCAGTCTTGTCAGGATTCTGTGCATAGTTGGTGCAGTCTTTCAGGCAGGCGGCAATAGATTTTCCTTTGTGCTGATGCAGTGCGATCAGACGAGTAGCAGCCAGAGCAGATCACCTCCTAAATGAAAAAGCCGCCCGAAGGCGGCAAGAAGATTCAAAATCAAATCAGGTCCCGGAGCCAACCGCTGAATTTCTCAACGCCCTCCACCATTGCAGTTGCGCCGACAAAAAGGACAAAGCAGAGAAATTCGGCAACCAGCAGAATCAGAAATTGATCCCAAGTCTGGCGGTAGACGGTGTAGATGCCGCAGCCAAAGATATACAGCATCAACGGCGCGACAACATAGCTGGACAGAGTAAGCAGCCACTTTGCCATCAGAGCCAGAAAAGCCACGAACAGAGAGATCGGGGCAAGCATCATCTTGAATAAAAACCTCATATCAAACACCAGCCTTTCTTTTTCGCCCCTATTATAAAGGTATCGCCCCTTGCCTTGCAAGGATGTCAACCGTTATGTAAACCCGCAGCCTCCTACTGCGGGAAATTTTTTAGAGTTCGGTGAGTTTGGCGAGAAGTTGCTTGCCAATAGCTATCAGCTCATCCAACCGACTACGCAAGTCCTCTAAATCGGCGGCATAGAACTGCCCGCTTTCATTGGCCCGTTTCGCCACCTGATTCAGGTTGTTGCTGCAATTCTGAAGAAGGTACGCTATCCGACGCAGCTGTGGTAAATCAAGATTCAGGCAGTAACCATCCAGAGCCATTTTTCGCAGATAAGAGCCAATGCTCAAAATACCGCAACTTTCCATCTTCTGACGAATGCGTTCCAGTTCGACTTTGCTGACCCGGAAATGGAGCTGCTGGTCGCGACGGTCGTTCACCGGGCATCACCATCCTTATCCAAGTAAGATTTGAATGGTCGGACAGGCTCCACTTTATCAGCCTTTTCTTCCAGAGCTGCCAGCACAGAGGGGCGGGCATCCGGCTTTTCTTCCGCTTCGGGTTCTGTCCGGCTGGACTGATGCTCCATGTTCAACAGCGCATCCAATTCTGCAAGGCGGGCAGACTTGGTTTGCAGTTCTTCCTCCTGCGCAAACGGCTTGGCGATTTCAACCTCTGCAGCCTGCTTCTGCTGTTCCAGAGAATCCAGTGCGGCCTCAGCATCGGCAATGCGGTCGGCAAAATTGCCGATGGCATTGTCCAGACGGACGATGTTGCCGCGAGGGTCATCGCCCAGCGGTACCGGATAACTCAGCTCGCCGCGGAGAACGATTTGATGCTCATTCTTGAAACTGTCAAAGCGAATGTTCAGCTCAAAGCCGCGATAGGTGCCCAGCAGCATCATATCCGCATTCGGCATCTCCTTGCAGGCGAGCATCAGCCGCTCACCAGCTGCTTTTTTCTCATCGAACACCATGCCCTTAATCGTCATGCCGCAGAAGTTCTCCTTATCCTGCGGGTGTGCGTCTGCGATTTGGGCATCGTTTTTCAGAGCCGCAATACGGTTCTTCGCTTTCTGAATTTCCTCCGGGTAATGCTTGAGCAGCTTATCTTCCAGACGATATTTTTGGTTCTGGTAATCCGAGCGCAGCACCTTGAGCCTTGCTACCTGCACATCCAGATCCATCTTTTCCCGGATGCGCGGGTCGCCTGCGCATAGGGCCTTGACCTCGGCATACGAAAGAGCCTGCTCATCCACATCATCACAGGAGCGCATCGGAGATTTGCTCGTCATGATCTGCGAAATAAACTTCTGCTTGTTTTCCAGCGTTTGCCAGAGGTAGGCGTCGAATGTCCCCTCCGTGACGTAATTATAGACGTAAACTTGTTTGTTTTTGTTGCCCTGACGGATGATTCGGCCGTTGCGTTGGGTCATATCGGACGGTCGCCAGCCTACATCCAGATGATGCACGGCCACCAGCAGGGTCTGGACATTGGTGCCTGCGCCCATCTTTGCAGTGCTGCCCAGCAGGACACGCACCTTGCCGCTGCGGACTTTGGAGAACAAATCCGCTTTCTTACCTTCAGTATCAGCGTTGTGGATGAACTCGACCTCCGATTCCGGCACCCCGGCGGCAAGCAGCTTTGTGCGAATATCATCGTAGACATTGAACGAGCCGTCTCCCTTGGGCGTGGACATATCGCAGAAAATCAGCTGCGTCAGATTATCCTCTTTGGTTTCGTTCCAGATACGCAGAACATTGTCGACACAGGCATTCAGCTTGCTGTCCGGGTCATCCGGGGTGAGCGGATTCATCAGCCGCTGGTCAAGGCCGATTTTACGTCCGTCCGAGGTGATCTTCAGCATATTGTCCACCGAGGGGTCAACCGCACCGCTATGCACCTCAGCAGCACGTTCGCTCAGGGATTTCACCATGTCCTGCTGGATTTCCGAGGGTTTGACCACGACAGTTTCAAACTTGGCTTCCGGAACAGGCAGATGCAACTGGTCGGAAGTCTTGATGTCCGCTGCCTCCTTGAACATATTCATCAGCTCCGGCAGGTTAAAGAACTTGGCAAAACGTGTGCGCGCACGGTAGCCGGTTCCTTCCGGCGCAAGCTCAATGGCCGTGGTGGTCTCGCCAAACGTAGAAGCCCATGCATCAAAGTGGGTCAGTTGTTTCTGCTGGAGAGTGCTGTACTGCAAATAGCGCATCAGGGTGTACATTTCCGTCATGGAGTTGCTGATGGGCGTTCCCGTTGCGAAAATCACGCCGCGCCCGCCAGTCACTTCATCCAGATAACGACACTTGCCGAACATATCGCTGGACTTCTGTGCTTCGGAGGTAGAAAGGCCAGCAACATTGCGCATCTTGGTGTAAAGATATAGGTTCTTGTAGTTCTGGCTCTCGTCCACAAATAACCTATCTACGCCTAATTGTTCAAATGTGACCACATCATCCTTGCGGTCGGTGGACTGTAGCTTTTTCAGTTTCACCTCCAGTGTTTTCCGTGTCTTTTCCATCTGTTTCACGGTAAAATGCTCACCGGACTGTTCCTTGGCCTCTGCAATGGCATTTTCGATTTCCTCGATCTGATCTTCGATAATCCGTGCCTGCCGTTCCGCAGAAAGAGGGATTTTCTCAAACTGCGAGTGGCCGATAATGACGGCATCGTAGTCGCCGGTTGCGATGCGGGCGCAAAAACGCTTTCGATTGGCGGGTTCAAAGTCTTTCTTGCTGGTAACGAGCAGCTTTGCATTGGGGTATAGCCGCAGGAACTCGCTGGCCCACTGCTCGGTCAGATGGTTGGGCACCACGAACAGGCTTTTCTGACACAGGCCCAAACGCTTGGATTCCATTGCCGAAGCTGCCATCTCAAAACTTTTGCCGGCACCCACCTCGTGGGCGAGCAGGGTGTTCCCACCATAAAGCACATGAGCAACTGCATTGCGCTGATGTTCCTGCAGATTGATCTCCGGGTTCATACCGACAAAATGGATATGGCTTCCGTCATACTCGCGGGGCCGGGTACTATTGAACAACTCGTTATACTGCTTCACCAGCAGATTCCGCCGCTGCGGGTCTTGCCAAACCCAGCCTGCAAAGGTATCCTTGATGGCCTGCTGCTTCTGCTGGGCAAGCATCGTCTCCTTCTGGTTCAGGACACGCCGCTCTTTACCATCCTCCTCAATGGTATCATAAATGCGGCAGTCCCGCAAATTCAAGGTGTCCTCCAAAATCTTGTAGGCGTTGGCCCGGTGGGTGCCGTAGGTTTCGGTGGACATGATATCATACATTCCGGCGGCAGATTTGTTGCCGATGCGCCATTCGGACGTAAATGGAGAGTAGCGGACTTGGATCAGGTTGTTATAGCGGATGCGGTAGGGCGGCTGAAAAGTCTCCATCATAAACTGCTGCACAATGGCGGGATTCAGCCATGTGGCACCCAGTCGGATGTTGATTTCTGATGCTTCAAGGTCCTTCGGCTGCGCTTTGGTCAAAGCCTCCACATTGATCTTGAACTCCGGGTGGCTTTCAGCGGCAAGCTGAGCCATGCGCAGTTTATTCCGCACATTGCCGGAAAGATACTCGTCCGCAGTCTGCCAGCCTGCTTCCGGCTCATCTGCATCCGCAGAAGGGTCTTTGAAAATCACGCCTTGCAGCTCTGTGGTAATACGCTCATAATCGCCGGGAGAGCCGAGAAGTTCCGCCATATAGGGCAGATCAACACGGCCATGTTCTCCAATGGACACTGCCAGTGCTTCGCTGGGGGTGTCCACGCTGGTGACGGTGCGCTCCGGGCGAATCGTTCGCTTGGTGAACATATCCGCCTTGCTTTTGAGCTGTTTATTCTCATCGAGATTTTCCAAAGAGCAGAGCAGATAGTAGGAAGAATCATCCTCAAACAAACGCCCATTTTTGCGGTCGTTGAGCAGACCGTATTTTGCGGTAAAAGCGTCATAAGCTGTGTTCAGCTTTGCTTGGGTTGCCTTAATGTCCTCATCCGGGTAATCGTCCAGCTGCTCCTGAATCAGCTGGTTGACGATCTGCCGCAGTTCCACCATGCCGGTGACACGGGCTTTGGCATTATCGGACAACTCCACCTGCGTCATAATCGAATTTTCTCGGTAGTACACCTCACCGTCCACCACGGCATAGGAGAAATTCTTTACATCCGGGTCAGCGGGGAGCGTCTTGCGCTCGACTTCTGCATCCGCAATATCTGGTGTTTCTACCTCAACCTCGGTGTATTGCCCCTCAATATGCTGTACCGCCTCGGCAAGCTGGTCGGCAAGGTTTGCGCCCTCGATGGGGGCAACGGTCAGTTCCTCTCGTCCGTATTGGGTGCTTTCGGCGGTCAATTCACCCAGAACCATCTCCGGGTGGTCTACAAAATACTGGTTGATGGCAAAGCCGTCCTCGGTCTTGCCAAGCTGCACCCAGTCCGGCTCAATGTCCGCAGGGCGGTCACGCTTCTGCAGGAAGATAATGTCCGAAACCACTTCGGTGCCTGCGTTTGCCTTAAACGCATTATTCGGCAGACGGATGGCACCCAGCAGATCGGCACGTTCTGCCATGTGCTTGCGAGCAGTGCTGTCCTTGCTGTCCATGGTGTAGCGGCTGGTCACAAAGGCAATTACGCCGCCCGGTCTGATCTGGTCGATGGCTTTCGCAAAGAAATAATTGTGGATGCTAAAGCCAAGTTTGTTGTACGCCTTATCGTTGACCTTGTACTGACCGAAAGGCACGTTGCCGACAGCGAGGTCATAAAAATCACGGCGATCAGTGGTCTCAAAGCCCGCCACGGTAATGTCAGCCTGCGGGTACAGCTTTTTGGCGATGCGTCCGGTGATGCTGTCCAGTTCCACACCGTACAGCCGACTGTCCTGCATGGTATCCGGCAACATCCCGAAGAAGTTGCCCACACCCATACTAGGTTCCAGAATATTTCCGCTGCGGAAACCCATGCGCTCCACGGCATCGTAGATACTACGGATGACGGTGGGGCTGGTATAGTGGGCGTTCAGGGTGCTGGAACGGGCAGCAGCGTACTCATCCTCGGAAAGCAGTCCTTTCAGTTCGGCGTATTCCTTTGCCCAATTATCTTTGCCGGGGTCAAAAACGTCTGCCAGACCGCCCCAGCCCACATACTGCGAAAGCACCTGTTGCTCCTCGGCGGTGGCACCCCGGTGCTCCTCTTCCAGCTTGAACAGGGTACGGATAGCTTCGATGTTCCGGGCGAATTTCTGTTTGGGGCCTCCGACACCCAAATCATCATCCGTGATGTGGAAGTTTCCGGCAGGCTCCGGCGCAGGTTCAGCATTCAGAGCTTCATCCAAGGCAGCGGCATCCGGGAAGGTCTGCACTTTTCCGTCCATCACAGTAGAGATGGGGAGTTCGTCCAGTTCTTCGTCCGTAAGCGGCGGTTTGTCCTCGTCCGGCTCATGCGCAGGAGTGAGATTGACCGTCAGGTTGTGCAGATGGATGTTGCCCGGCTGGCGCAGCAGCCGTTCCAGATTTTCCTTGCTTTCCGAGCGGGCAACCGGATAGACCTCATCCGGGTCACGAAGCTGGATGTTCAGAGTTCCGACAGTTTCGATCGTAAAATCCTTACCGTCCAGACGGATTGTATCGCCCACACGGTAATCACGCTCTTTTGGGAGAGCGAGAACAGGTTCATTTTCCGCCAAAAACTTTGCCTTTTCCACTGCAAGCCAATCGGCGGCGGTTCGTTCATCCGTCTCTTTTTTCAAAGCGGTGCAATAGGATTCGGCCTGCTCCTTGTCTGGAAATTGCGCCATTCCGTTGTCATTTGCGTAGTAGCCCTCATTGAGATCATCCCAGATAGCAAAAAGCGGGGACGTACCTCCGACCACTTCGCGGACAGAAAAACGCTCATATTCCGGCACCTTGGATTCCTTGTAGATGGTTTCTGCCTGCGCCAGCATTTCATCCACACGCTGGCTAGGTTCATTCTGCCGCAGACCGTCCTCGAATTGCTGCTTGTTGAGTACCTCGTTATCCCACGACTGCCCATGCGCGCTGGTGTCGATGCGCACATCGGTTTCGCCAACATAGCCGATTTTGCCTTCGATGGTTCGGGTGGGAAGGTCAACAACAACTTCGTCACCGACCTTGTAATCAACAGCCTTTTCAGGAGAAACGTCAATAATTTCATCCTGCTGCTGTTCATACAGTTCCCGGATATTGGGCAACCGTTCAACCCGGAAGATGGGCTGTCCGCTGTTGGTCAAGTCCATGTCCTGCAAGCTGACGGATTTGAACATGAAGTTGACGTGATCCACACGGAAATCCCGGCCATCTAGCTTGATGATGATGCCGATCGGCAGATAATCTTCCTCTCGCAGATATTTTGTCTGATGGTGGGTACCATCTCCGCCCTGTCCGGCTAGATAGATGCTGTTGCCCTCGGCCCACAGCTTCTGCGATTTTGCTACCCACTCTCTGCGCAAAAAGCCGGTCACTTTGACTTTTCCCAGCGCATTTTCCTGTGACAGCAAATTAGAACGAAAAACTTCCTTTACAGTGATTGCATCTTTGTCATAGAACAGAAAATATCCGCCCAGTTCAAAGCCAATCAGGGTATTGGGGTACTGCTCTTTCAGAGCATTGTATTCGGCAGCGGCATCACCATCCAGCATTGGGAGCTGTCGTTCCGCTTCCTGCACGGCGGCACGATGCTCTTTTTCCTTATCGGTCAGGTAGCGGTCAGACTGAATCATCAGGTCGATGTATTTCTCGACCTGTGTCCAGCTTAACGTAACTTTTTGATGATCCGGGTAGTGGTCAAATTCAAGTCCTTTTCCATCATGATTTACAAAACCGCTGCTGCCATCCAGAAAATCGTGGGAATGCCCACCGATGCCGTACTCCTTTGCCAGTGCTTTGGCACGGAGTTTGCGGTCAGGCTGGGTCTGGTACAGCGCCATAATGCGCTGTTTGCCGCCGGCAAACCCTGAACCATGCCGCCGCAGCTCGTTCTCAATTTCAGCCTGCGACAAAACAAAAGCGGAGGGCGTTTTTTCGCTCTCCGCTTGGTCGATTTTTTAATTTGTTCAGCTTCGGTGGGGATGTGGGCATCGAAGAAACTTAGCTGTAGATCAGCTCCGTCAGCACCAGTTCCTCTGCCTGCGCTTTCAGACTGTTCATGTGCTGTACCCATGCCATCTGATTCTGTTCCTTGTTCGGAGCCGTGTTCTGCGTCAGAAGCTGTGCCATGGTCTGCTGCATCCGGCTTTCCGCCGTCTGCTCCACTTCCATCAGGTGCGGGTACAGGCTCCCGTTCAGGAGCATCGTGTTGTACAGCACCGGGCGATGCTCCTTCAGGTACGTCCGGCGCAGCCTGCCGTACTTGCCCAGCGGCTTCCGGGGCTGGTTCAGGGTCAGGTTCGGGAACTGGTAGTCCCCGACGGTCGAGTAGGTCACGTTCCTGCTGTTCGTATTCATATTGGCTCCTTTCTGCATTGCGGCGGCGAATGGTTGTTTTTACGGTGCGCTCGATGTTCCGCAGCACCTCCCGGCTCATGTCGCTGACGGCTGCGCCGAGGGTGTAGACACTATCCGGGGTTGAGAAATTGTAGATTGCCTGAAAATCGTCCTTGTCGAACCACCCGGCAGGCTCAAAGCCGCAGCGTTCCAGCAGCGTGTAGGTGACGCTGATGGCGGCGGCAGACTTGAACTGCATCTCCACCCCGGCTTCATCATAATCCATCAAGAGCGAGCCGTCAACGATGGCACGGATGTCCCCACCGTTATTGTCCCAGTAATCTGCCACCAGTTTCCCTGCAATGTCCGCAAGCTGCTGGCTGACGCGCTCTCCGCTGATACCGTAGGTGGCGGCGAGCATTTCTGAAACCGGCTGTTTCAGGTCGTCATTGTACTGCCACACCTCCGGGTCACGGGAATTGCGGCGCACCCCGGTGTCCGACACATCGAAAACGTAGTGCAGCCGGGGGAATCCTCTGGATTCGTCCAGCAGTGCAATGCCCTTGGCACCCCGGCGCACATAGCGGTTCATCCGGTTGTTCCAGATGTCAAAGTCGGCGCAGGCAGTGGCATCCGGGCGCTGAGCGTAGATCATCAGCTGGTCCGCAAAAGGGTACTTGTACAGCCGGGATGCGGTGGTCAGGTAGTCCGTCCAGCTTTCCCAGTACCGGGTCAAGCCGTTGGCCGTGCGCTGGGCAAGGGCGAGATATTCTTCGGTTTTGCTTGGCATAGCGTTCCTCCCTTCTTTTTTTGAGCATAAAAAGAGCGGGCAACCGTTTTGTGGTCGCCCGCTGGAAAGTGTATTGAGATAAGATTATTTGCTATTGTCCTTTATGTACTTCATAACGCAGCACCCCATCACGATGACAGGAAGCACTGTTCGTAAACCGAGGTCGCCGACCCGCACATTTGCATCAATCACAAGTCCTGCAAACCATGCCGCTAAAGTGAAAACAGTTGCCCAACCGTAACTCATAGAACTGTACTCCTTCATATGTGAATATTCAAAACTCTCTTCTCAGCTTCAGCTTTCATAGCTGCCCGCAAGGAACTTACATTTATTCGACTCGAATGTTTACCGGATTCAGTGTAAGGTTGCCTCTGCCTACCACCTTATACCATTTGCCTCGTTCAAGTTTGATTCTTTCCGTTACGCCCTGTGTAATATATCCGATTTTGTATTTTTCTCCAGTCTCAACATCGGTAAAGACCACATCAGTATCACAATCGCCGCTTACTTTTACAGTTCCCCAAAGTGGCTGTATTTGTTCTGTCTTTATAGTGCCTTCATCATCTGAAAGGGTGAAAGTATGGCTTCTCTGAATATTGATATAAATCATTACCAGAAAAACCGCTGCCAGACATAAGGCAAACTTTCTTGTTTTCATCGAAACACCTCCTGTAAATTCGGTTTTATCGAATCATATCACATAAGCGGACTCTTCAAACTTACAGCTCAGTTTCCACCGCAAGCTGCTCCTGCTTCTCTTTTTCATCAGCGATTTGGACATCAACATCTTCGCGCATCTTTTTCAGAAGTGCAAGGACTCGCTTGATTTGGCTCTTGGTGTTTTCCACTCTGCTCTGCGCCTGATTGATGTGATCCAGAACTGCCCAGTCTGCAAAGAGGCCATCAAAGAAGAAATCTGCGAATTTCAAAAAACTGTCTACCGCAACCTGAAGGTCTGCGGTGATCTCAACATCGGCAAGCTCAGTTTTGAACCGCCGCAGTTCCACTTGAAGCTGTTCCACCTGCTCCTGTGCATTGTCCAGTTCCTCATACTTGGCAAGATCAGCCATCAAACCGCCACCCATTACGTCCCATGTACTCCAGCCCTCGGCATTATCCAGCGTTTCCAGAACTTCATTGACCGTGTGCAAGGCGGTCTTTCCGGCGTTGATGGCTTCCAGCAGCTCCCGCTTTTGGACTTTCAGTGCGGCAATGCGGCTTTCGCTTTCCACAATCTGCTGTGCGGCAGGGTGGGCAGAGACTTTGATGCTTTTGATTTTTTCGGAAAGAGCAGCTTGATACTGCCTTTCGCAATCGGACAGCCGTTCCAGTCTATTTTGAATCTGCTCCAAGTCGGCATCAACGGAAGAAAGGTCATGGAAAGCAGCATCGTACTTGACACGGGCTGCATAGGCTTCCTGCCGTTCCTTGTCCAGCTTTTCGTCCATTTTTCCAATCACTTGATAGAAAAATGCGGCAAGGCTGTGCCCCTCCAGACGATCCACATCAGCCTGTTCTGCCAGCTTGGATTTTTCCAGCTTTTTCAGGCGGTCCGCAAGCGTATCTCTCTGGGCGGTCAGTTCTTTCTGCTTTGCTTCACAGTTCTTCTTTTCTGCGACCTGCTGCCAAAGCTCTTTCAACGTAGAATCACTCATAAGGAATGTCCTTTCCCGGCATTACGTTTCTTCGTTCAGAAGCTGGTTCAAAAAATGCTGCCGATTATTTACAAATGTTTTGGTGATAACGTAGCTGTCCGTATCTTCATACTGACAAGGATGAATCGTGCCATTGTCGAAGCTAAAAATTTCAGCATCAGGCATTCCGAGGAGAATGGGTGAATGTGATACGATAATGAATTGCGCCCCTTCTTGGGCACACCGATGAATGTTGATCAGTAACGTGAGCTGCCGCTGCGGGGATAAAGCGGCTTCCGGCTCGTCAAAAATATAGACTCCATCTGCACCCATGTAGTCCTGCGCAATAGCGAGGAAACTTTCACCGTGTGATTTTTGGTGATAGCCTTTGGAGGGATGATCGTCATCGGAATAGTCGATTTCCTTGGTGGCTACATTGTAGAAGCTCTCTGCCCGGAGAAAATACCCGAACTTTGGTCTGCGATACCCCTTGGAAATCGTCATAGCCTCACATAGTTCCGAATGGGAGTTGTATGTGGAAAATGAATAGTTCTTCGTTCCACCCTCTGCGTTGAAGCCGTAAGCAACAGCGATTGCTTCCAGAAGCGTAGATTTTCCGCTTCCATTTTCGCCAACAAAGAACGTAATGGGCTTATGGAATGTAAAAGTGTCGATTCCGCTGATGGCAGGAATCTGACGAACATAATTGTATGGGCGCACTCTGTTCCAGTCGATGGTCAGCCCTTGGATAAACAGATCGTTCATACAGCACTCCTTACTATATAATGTAGGAGAACGATTAGTTCCGCTCAAACCCAAGATAGCGGGTGCCCTGAAAACTCAGCTTTCCAATGTCGCCCTCCACAAGCATTCCGTAGTCCGAACCATCTACTTCAAGTTCCATGCGGTCGCCGCTTTCCACCTGAAAAGTCACATAGTATGACGTGAACGTGCTGGTGTCGTATCCGTGCGCACCGGACACATCTCCGGCATTGGCACTACTGGAATGCGAAACATCGGTACGCTTTGCCACCACCGTTGCCGGAACGGTAAGCCGCGGCGAGTGGTTGTTTTTATTCCATGTGCGGAGATTTGAAATTAGGGCAAAGAAAAACATTCCCATAAAAAGCAGGAACAGGATTGGGAAAATGAAGCTGAATATAGCGTCAAACCATCCAAAAAACATTTTACTCCTCCAAAATTTCTTCCAGCAGTTTCTTTACGTCATCCAGAAAAGATTCTTCTCCAATGGTATTGATTTTGAAGAAGACCGCTTGACTGCCGCCTGCGGTAATTGCAGACAGCCGAATCGGGTTATCTCCATTCTGGAACATGGTCAGCGTCAGACTCAGGCGGTTGCCGCCCATCATGCTGTACCGTTCGAACACCCGGACACTGCACCGGGCATCGCCCTCTTTGAAATCACTGCCTGCCTCTAAATCTGCCGACCAACTGCTGTCCGGGATTTCTTGTTCCAGCTTCCGAAGCAGCTTGTCAAAGTTTTTGTTTCGGATGGTCTTTTCAAAGATTGCCATAATGGTTCCTCCGTTCTGACAATTAAAATTCAGTCCCTTATTTTTGATACGAGCAGAGCCACAGGAAAATTGCGGAGAAATCGCTTGAAGAGAGGAATTTTGTCTGATTTGATTATAGCATATCTTTTGGAAGAACAAAATACTTTATGTACGCCGCCCGTAGGCGGCAAAAATCAGTCCAGTGGAAATTCCAGTTCGGCAAACTCGGCATCGGTCAGCAGTTTCAGTTTTTCGATGACCTGTTCGGACAGTTCCCGCAGGGCGGTTTCGTCCGGCATCAGGTAGCACTGCATGAGCCGCAGTTCATGGATAAGCCCCAGCCGGGTGCCGGTGTTGTAGAGCATCATCAGGGTCAATTCCTCGTGGTCAAAGTTCATGTTCATCCCTCGCTTTCCGGCAGACGGTAGGATTGCACTCCGGGGCATCGCACTTTTCTTTGAGATTCATCAGCACCGAAGGGCGTTCCGGCTGCTTGTCCAGAAACCCCTGTAAATCCTTGAAGCCGATGCTGTCCACATAATGCACAGACACCTCGCCATTGCGTTTAAGCGCGATCACATCGCTGACCGACAGGCTGTGTCCCTCAAAATCCTGCGGACGGGAGAGGTTGAACATCTGAAATAGTTCTTCCAAAACCTCGTTGTTCGGCACATCCTGCCACATGGCGGGCAAATCAGCATAGTAAGTGGCCTCATAATGCTCCGGGTCTGGCGTTTTGCCCCGACGATGCAGTTCCCGCATGGAAGCAAATCTTTCATCGAGGATTTTTTCGTCATGCCGCAGCTGCATCACCATATAAACATCGCACCCTGCGTTCAGAAACTTCTGCGGGATGTCTGTCATGGGTTCACCGTCAAAATTCTGGTTCCATTTTTGCTGCATCGTCCACCTCACAGTTCTGGCGCAGAACGTGCAGACGATTTTGGCGCAGACGTATCACTTGCCAGTGCTGCCAGCTTTTCCAGTGTGGAAGGGCGATGGTCTGCGCTCAGTTCCTCGGCTTCCGCAACTTTATCCATGACTGCATCGTAATCCTGCAGTAGCCGCCGGCCCTTTTCCATGTGGTGTGCTTCCAGAATCTGCTCACGGGCTTCCTGAATGGTCAGTTCCGGGGCATCCAACTGCCCACCGTCCATCACAGAATAATCGTTGTGGTAGAGGATGTAGTCCCATCCATCCTCACAGGACTGGATGGCAAGATAACCTTTGCCGCCCAGTTCCCACGCCGCCTGCTCGTCCTGTGTCTGAATCTCCGGGTAGAAGTCTGCATGGTTTCGTTCCATGACTTCGGCAAACTGGCAGATGTGGAACACATTGCCCAGACCGCCCATGTCAAAGTGATAATCATCCAGATGTTCCACCCGTGCCGTAAAACTGCGCCCATCCGGGTAATCCACCTGAATCACGCCGCCGTCTGGAATGCGATAGAGGTCATCATAGTGGCTGTTGATGAGACGAATATCCTTCGGCAGCGTTTCCGGCTCCCAGATGCGCCGTCTGCCGATGCCCGCCTGCGGGATGTTTTCGAGGATCTTTACGCTTTCCTGTTGGATGGCCTTACGGTCATCGTCCGAAAGTTCAAACAGATACCAGTTCCGGGCGGCAGGGATGGTGTTTTGTCCATCTGGCGGCAGATTCTTTTCCGAGATCTGCCCACTTTCCAGCGGCTCGCCAGTTACCTTGTTATAAGTGGCAAAGCCGACCCCTGCACCGTTTTCCCGGAGATGCAGATAGCGTTCATCGTTGATAAGGTAGACCGCTTCTTTTATCTGCTCCATCAGCACCCACCTTCAAATTCCAGCGAAAACTTGCTGCGGCCATCCGCTTCACAGGACAGCAGCACGGTGGCATTGTAGGTCTTGCCCTTGGCACTCTTGCAGTCCTTCAAGCGGACACGACCATCCCGCAGCAGCTTGTCCGCCACATGAGCGTCCAGCCGCTTGCCCAGACGCTTGAAGAACGCATTGTCCTTCCACAGGACAAAACGGCACTCCCGGTTCTCACAGAACCAGCCTTTTTCACGCTCCACAACATTTGCACCGCAATTCGGGCAGACACCAATGATTTTGTTTTTCATAAGCGCATTTACTCCTTTTTTCATTTCCGTGTTCTTTACCAGTTCGGTAATCATCGTATTGATTTCGGTCATAAATTCACTCGGCTCCATTTCGCCACGTTCGATTTGCAGCAGCTTTGTTTCCCAATCGGCGGTCATTTCCGGGGATTGAATTTCTTCGGGCATCACGGTGATGAGGGCTTTGCCCTTGTCGGTGGGCAGCAGCACCTTGGTTTTCTTGTTGCCCTTCCGTTCCAGAAAGCCCTTCTGCACCAGCTTTTCGATAGTAGCCGCTCTGGTAGCCGGAGTGCCGATGCCCTGACGCTCCACGCCCTCCGGCATACTGTCTGCACTAGCGGTTTCCATTGCATGAAGTAGAAGATCCTCGGTAAAATGCTTCGGTGGGGACGTTTGCCCCTCTTTCAGTTCAGCATTAAGAATGCCGCACTCATTTTCCGCTGCATTGGGCAGGGCAGTGAGTTCTTGTTTCCGGTTCAGGATGTCTGCCAGCACCTTGCGTTCCACCGCTTTCCAGCCTTCCATCAGAACCTCCTTGCCCTTGGCGGTAAATTCCTCCCCGGCACATTCGGTGGTCAGCAGGGTTTCCAGATACCGGAAGGGCTTGCTGACTGCCATCAGCGTCCGGGCGATGATGAGCTTCAGGACGTTCTGCTCCCCCTTGGGCAGTGAGTCCAGATCGGCTTGCAGCATACTGCGAGTGGGCAGAATGGCGTGGTGGTCGGTGACTTTTTCCCTGTTGACGGTGCGCCGTGTCCGGGGCACAGCCTCATCCACATCTGCCGAGGTAATGTCGAGAAAGCCCTCCAACTCCTCAGTCAGTTCCTCCAGCATTTCCTCGTCATCGTCGGTGATATAGCAGCTATCAGTTCGGGGATAAGTGGTAAGTTTCTTCTCATACAGGCTCTGCACATAGTCCAGCGTCTGCTGTGCGCTGTACCCCAGCAGGCGGTTAGCATCCCGCTGAAGGGTGGTCAGGTCGTACAGCGGCGGCGGACTCTCGGACTTTTCCTTGCGGGTAATGCGCTGGATCGTTGCCACCATCTCCTTTCGGCAGGCTTCCAGCAGGTTTTCGGCCACGGTTTTTTCGGGAATGCGGCGGCTGGATGCCGTGCAGCCGCTGGTCAGTTCCAGATCCACCGTGTAGAATTTTTCCGGGGTAAAGGCAGCGATGGCGGCTTCTCGCACCACCGTCATGGCAAGCACCGGGGTCATAACACGCCCCACCGCCAGCGGTTGACCGTACAGACACGAAAAAAGCCGGGAACAGTTAATACCAACCATCCAGTCGGCACGTTCCCGGCAGAGTGCTGCATTGTACAGCGCATCGTATTCAGTTGACGGTTTCAGGTGGGCAAACCCTTCTCGGATGGCGTTTTCCTCCATGCTGGAAAGCCACAGGCGAGAGAACGGCTTTTTGCAGCCTGCTTGCTGGTAGACAAGTCGGAAGATCAGTTCTCCCTCGCGCCCTGCGTCTGTTGGATAGTTCTCGGAGGTGACTTTTCTGACGTTGTTACTCAATGGCATCCAATGGGCCGATAAAGCGGTAGAAAATCTGGATTTTCTGGACGTATTCGCCATCGACCTTTTCCGCTTTGGATACCAGAATCTTGTCGATCAGCTGGTGCAGAATCTTATAGTTCAGTTCGGTGATGCCAGCATACTTGCTGACTTCATCAATAAAATCCTGAATCTTATCCATCTGATCGTGTTCAGCACGACCTTCCTGTTCGTACTGCTCGATTTTTTCGGTCAGTTCAGCCTGTTCCTTGTCATAGCGATCTGCAAGCATTTGAAAACGTTTCTCCGGGAGAAGCCCCTTTGACACATCCTCATAAAGTTTTGCGTACAAATCTTCGATTTCTGCGATTCTTGCTTTACACTGTTTCAATTCCCGCTTGTGCTGCGCCCGGTCAGAAGATACCCGAAGGTGCATCTGGTCTGCAATTTTTCGCACAAGGGCGTCTCGGTTGCCCACAGCGGCCTTTGCGTGTGCCTGAATGTCAGCAAGGACAGCTTCATGCAAAACACGGGCTTCCAAGTTGTGAGAGGCGCAGGCTTTCGCACCATACTTCCGATAAGTGCTGCAACAATAAAATGTCTGATCCAAAATGTTATTGCGTTTGCGGCGGGCTTCAACTTTGACCAACATTGTTCTGCCACAATCTGCGCAGCGAACGATTCCTTTGAAGATGTTGTCGTATTCGGTCTTATCGCACATAAAACTACCGGAACGGCTATAAAGGATTCGCTGCACATTCTCCCAACGGTCTTGTGGGATGATTGCTTCATGCGTGTTCGGAACAATAGCACGTTCTTCAAAAGGGATATAACGTCGCTTCTTGGATTTCATGGACACAGTAGGTTTTGCTTCATAGATGATGTGTCCGGCGTAGACCGGGCTGTGCAGAATTTGACTGACATAGGCAGAATCCCAATCATACATCTTTTCATCATCGACAAAGCGACCAAACATCTCTTTTTTGTAGTAGCACGGCTTCAGGATTTTCTCATCGTGAAGCCGTTTGGCGATACGGTGAAGCCCAAGTCCTTCCTCCGCCAATGAATAGAGATACTCAACAACAGGGGCGGTATTCGGGTCGATCACAAGGTGGTTGTGGTCGGCAGGGTCTTTCTGATAGCCAAACGGTGCGCCGCTGGAGATATACTTCCCACTTTTCTTGCGTGTCCGAAGAGCACTCTTGATTTTACGGGAAGTATCCTTGGCATACATTTCATTGATGATGTTTCTGAACGGAGCAATATCCATCTGGGATTGCTCGTTGGAATCGTAACCATCGTTGATTGCAATATAGCGGACACCGTGTTCCGGAAAAAAGATTTCCATATACGTTCCGGTTTCGATGTGGTTGCGTCCAAGTCTGGATTGGTCTTTGGTAATGACGGTCGCTACCTTTCCATCCCGGATATCATCCAGCAGTTCTTGAAAGGCAGGACGGTCAGAGTTCGTTCCACTGTAACCATCATCGACATAGTACTGGCAATTTCCGAAACCGTTGCGTGTGGCATACTCCATAAGCATCGCCTTTTGTGTGCGGATGCTCAGGCTTTCATGGGCTGACCCGTCATCTTTTGACAGGCGGCAGTATAAAGCGGTTACTTTTTTGTCCTTTTCCATGTGTACCTCCATAATGGAAAAGAGACCTCATCAATCACATTGTATCGAAACCTGTGCGATGATGCAAGCTCTTTTCCGCAGTAAAACGTCCAATTAGCCAGCTGCAAGATACGATTCGGCAGTTTTCCGAATTTCTTCCTCTGCAAGCCGTTGAAAAAGCGTGTTCATCGGCACATTGCCAATATAGTGGCGTTCTACGATCAGACGCACGGACTTCGGACTTCTCGGCGCACGGCTGCGTTCAGCAGACTTCTTCTCGGATTTTTCTTTGTTCAAGGGCAAACCTCCTGTTCATGTGCTGCAAGTGCGGAAAGGAATGGATGGATTCTATTCGTTTTTCTCTTTTTGTTTTATTACGTTGGTTAGGTGAAAGTTTTCTTCGATACAGTCTTAAAGGCTGCTATACTGCATAGGAAAAATATCTTTTGCAGATGCCATTAAGAATCTGCATCACAGAATCGTGATTTTGGCGGTTCTTGAATCGTGAAAAACGCAGAACTATTCAACATTTGGAATTTTCACAAAGATGTGATTGGGCGAAGAAAACCGCGTTCGTCTGCGCTCGATCAATCCCGCAGCGTCCAATTCCTTAAGCGCACTGGAAACACTGACCGTGCTGCGCCCTAGCTGCTCAGCCAAAGAGCAAATCGTAAAAATGACAAACACGAAACCACGTTCATCTATCCAGAGATTTTTCTGCGAGAGCGTGGCACGGTCGAGTAGCAGCACATAAGTCATTTTTGCAGTCTGACTCAGGTCAAGTTCCAAAAGGAAGCGTGGGTATGGGAGAAACGGCGGCAGCGGAGTTTGCGTGGTAAGATATTCTGAAATGTTGATCACCTCCAGCTGAAGCAGAAATCAGAAACAAAGAGTATGTAACGAGAATTGGTGGGTTCCAATTCTCCAGTCGCAGAAAAGCACGAAACAAGTGCTCAACTGCGTTAATAAGTTAAGGTCTCCCATATTGGTCCTCGACTTCCCTAGGAGTGGGGAATCGTCCGGCGGCGGACTTGCACCGCACCATTGGCATTTCAGCCACCCCGTCTTCGTTATGACCGGGCTGCGAGTTACAGAAGTACCTTTTGTGAAGTGCCGGACGATTGAACTATTCTGTTTTCAAAGAACGGAGTTTTATAGAAAATCTTCGGAATTTAAGGCTTCCGAAAAATTGTCCCTCTACTTACGAGCCATCGAAAACGGCCAAAAAATAGCCTGAAAAAGAAATTTGTTGAAAAGTTTTTGGAAAATATAGTTGAGGTGGCTGTTTGATTAAAATAACATTGACCCATGGGGCGACCGATGGAGGACGGAACTTTGCAACAATGGCAGTGCCTAAAGTTGAAAGTGGTCTTGAAAAAGATGCCCTACACTTGGTAGGCATCGAGAACGCCTGTTTCGTAGCATTGGTGAGAAACTTGTAATTGAATTGTAATTCTTGAGACCGACTCTCCGGCTTTGAAAAAGTCCTCTCAATAGGTAGCCGACGAAAAAGACCAAAAGACAACCATCTTTTTGAGAATTAACAAAAAGGTCACAAATGACTAGCCTTCAAAGAAGCGTTTCTACTATTAACAGAAAAAGTGGCCTAAAATGGGGGGTGTTGGAGAAAATTTCCACCTTAAAAATACGCCTTTACTCACTAGCCAACGAGAATAGCCAAAAGCCAACAAAAACGAATTATGTATTTCTGCCACTGATTGCAACAGCATATCGGTGACAGAAAGATCGTTTAGAGCGATTCTTCGCGGTTTGGGGGAGTGGAAGTCGTTTTGTGGTGGGACTTTTTCTGCTGAAACTGCTCCAGCTTTTTCAGCACCGATTCCTTCTCCGGGGTCTTGCCGCCCGGTGCGGAAAGCTGCTGCTTATTCAGCACCATGTCAATATACTTGCGGATATTTTTCAGGGCAGAGATGTCCGGCTGCAAGGTTTCCAGTTGGGTGCGCAGCTCTGCGCTGCTCGATTGCAGCGCAGAAAATTCGGCATCCAATGCCGAAAAATTCACCGCTGTGCTGCCGTTCAGTTTCATCAGGGTGCGGACAGCTTTATTAAAGGTGTCAAGCTCCTCCTTGTGCTGGGCGGCATAAGCGTCCTTGGTCAGCTTGAAGTTCTTCTTGATAAAGGTATCATGGATGGGCTTCAGCTTGGCATGGACGGTGGCAGCGTCCTTGATCTGGGCGATTGCCCGCATACGGTTTTCGTTCTGCTTCAACTGCCTGCGGAGAGGAGCAGCGGTCTGGTTTAAGCTGTCAATGGCATGGTTCAAGTCCTCAGCGGTGTTCAGGGAATGGGCTTTCAAATAGTCCACCGCCTGTTTGACTTCCTCAAAGTCCCGAACAGTGCATTTCAGTTTTGCCTTGCCAGACCACTCGCTGCGCTGCTCATTGCGAAGATTGAAGTAGTCCACCAGCAGGTCGGACAGCGTGGGCTCCTTCGCTTTTTCCAAAGCGTCCAGAAGAAGCTGCTTCTTTTCATCCAGATCTGCGATCCAGCGTTGCAGACCACGAATTGCACTGCGGATGGACTGCATCAGGCTGTTGGCGGCTCGAATGTCCCGGTTCAAGTTGCCGAGAAAGGTTTCCACTCCACGCTTTTCCATCTGGTGTGCAGCGGGGCCGAGATGGACGGTCGGTATCTGCTGGATGCCCTGCCGCTCAAAGGAGCGCAGGTCAACACGTTCCGGTCTGCCAGCGGCTTCCAGATAGCGGTTGGTAATGGTTTCCCAGCTATGCCGCCAGACCTCAGCGTACTTCTGGTCGTTCCAGTCCACGGTGTTTTCCTTGTGGCACTTCCAGTTCCCAGAAGGGAGCTGGATGCGCTCACCGTTCTCGTCAAGGTCGTACACCTTTCGGGCTTTCGGGAGCCACTTGCCGTGTTCATCCATTGCCCGGATGGTCAGCAGAATGTGGGCGTGTGGGTTCCCATCTTCCTTGTCGTGAATGGCAAAGTCGGCAATCATGCCCTTGGCAACAAACTGCTCCTGACAAAATTCTTTTATCATGGACAGATACTGCTCCTGCGGCACCTCCACCGGAAACGCCAGCACGATGCGGCGGGCAAGCTGGGAGTTCCACTGGTTTTCCACGGCTTCCACGGCGTTCCAGAGGGTGGCACGGTCTGCATATCCGGGCGGCGCATGGGACGGCAACATGACCTCGGCATGGACAAGCTCTTTCTTCTTGTTGTAGAATTTGGTTTTCTGGTCATACTCGCTGAACAGCCGTTCGCCGCTCTGGTAAGCGGCCCCGGCAACGGCGGACTGCCCTTGGCTACGCTTGACGATGGTAATTTTGAAATGCGGACACGGAATAGGCATCACCTCCAAACAAAAAGACCGCCCAGCAAGATTGCTCTTGTGAACGGTCTGGAATCGTATTCGGTTGTGCTCGCCGCCTTAGACCGGAGTGCCGTGCGCTTCGGTCTTAGGCGGGAACCGCAAAAGGATAGCTGCAAAGCAGCGCAAGGAAAATGCAGTTTTCCTTGGGATGGAATCGGGCTGGCGCACAAACGCCAGCTTCGATTTCATCGAGCCGTCTGCAAGACCGCAATTTCACCGGAACGGTGTATAATTGCGCCCTTTATTCTAAAGGGTTCGGAACGCTGCGGCTCTCGTGCAGGTCGTGAATCATCTTTGCAAGAGCCAGCGCAACTTCTGGTTGACGGAATGCAATTTTCAGCAGCTCCATCACCTGATCGTTGGTGAGATCTTCTGGTGCAATCAGAAAACTTTCCAGCATTCCGGCACGGGTACACAGACGATGCACATGGGCTTTTCGGGTCAACTCCGGTATCTGATGTTCCAGAATTTTCTCACGGTGCTTGTAGTAGCGAAGCTGCTGCTCCGCTTTGGCTTTCTCGCTGCGGAGGTAGGCAAGGTCAGTTTTGGGTTGAGTCATGGCATCACGCTCCTTTACAATATTAGTGGTATTCGACATTTTTATTGGTTCGTGGTACACTACACACAATCAATGTAGATAGAGGTGATTGCGTTGCTTGCGTTATATCTAAGTGTGCTTGATGATCGAAGCTTTGAAGAAGAGTTTACCGAGGTATACAATACATACAAACGGCTGGTTTACCATACCGCTTACAAAATCATGGATGATTCGTATTTGGCAGAGGACGTGCTACAAGAGGTGTTTTTGTACGTTGCAAAAAATTTTTCTAAAATTCATCGAGAAAACTGTCACGAACTCGCTGCCTATCTCGTTAGTTGTAGTAGAAGCCGTGCGTATGATCAGCTTCGCAAGCGGCGCGAAGAATCGCTGGAAGAAATCCCAGATATTGAGGATAATGCGCCAGTGCCAGATGATGCAATAATCAGTGTTGACAATATCGAGAGGTTGACAGAACTGATTGGACAAATGAAACCGAAATATCGTGACCCATTACGCCTTTTGGCAATGGGATATACAAATCGTGAGATTGCGAAATCGCTGGGATTAACGGACGAAGTGGTACGAACACGGCTCTTTCGAGGGAGAAAACTATTATGGAAGGAGTTGAGTAACCATGAGTGAGCAGACAAACATTTCATTTGAAGCGGCCTTGATGATTGCACTTCGTGCAGATGCACAAAAGGAACTGGATACACTGCCAACACCAGAACAACTTGAAGAACTTTACCCGGATACTTCTCAATGGGATGAACGAATGGCAGTGGCATTACGGAGGAAAAAACACCGTCCGATGTTGAAACGGGTGTTGGTTGCAGCCTTGACGCTGGTGGTGCTGACCCTTGGCGCACTTGCGGTCAGCGCAGACTTCCGCAAGGCAGTCTACACGATGATTCAAAAGTTTCTGCCCATTGAGATGCAGTTGACTTATCAGGTGGATGGCGAACCGCTGGAACGATTGCCGGATGGATACAGCGATCATTATGTGCCGGACGGCTTTGAAATGGACAATGCGCAGAAATTTGAACGAGCAGAAAACTTTTTACATGTTTACTCGTCAAAAGAAGCAGAAGAAAGCTACACTGTCCGTTGCTCAATTATCCAGCCGGGGCAGCAGTCCCTATTTGATAATGAGCATACAGTGTACGAAACCGTAAAGGTCGGAGAAGCAGATGGTGTACTTGGAACCAGTACGGATGAACATGGAAAGAATGTTTATACTCTAAGTTGGGAACATCGGGGGATTACACATACCGTTATGGGAAACATTCCATACGATGAGATTATGAAAATTGCAAAAGGCATCCGATAAGAAAGCCGGGCACTTGTGAGAGTTCACAAATGTCCGGTTTTCTTTTTGTCTGAACTTACAAAGATGGAAAATTTGAAAAAATTTCTCCTGAAAATTGAAACGAAGCGGATGCGAATTACGTTGATTATACAAAGGCTCTTGATAGGAGCGAAAAAACGGAGGTGTATGTCTATGTCGAAAAAGCGTTTGTTGTCCATTGTTATTTCAGCGGTGATTCTCTTGAGTTTTGCTTGCACCGCAATGGCCGTTGAAAAGTCTGAGCGGTATGTAGGCGATAGTACGGTCAACGGATCTATTTACCAAACATACTATCAAGTTGATGCCCAGACACGAACTGGAGTAAAGAAAATCAGCGTTTCAGGCGTTCTCTATGAAAAGGGAACAATTGGAACATGGCAAAAAGTAAGCAGCTGCTCAAACAGCAGCACGACCTCAACCTGCGTGGGGAGCGGTAACTTTAACACTAAGCCTGGAAAATCTTACAGGCTGGAGTATTCTGCAACCTTTAGCTATTCCGATGGGCGGAGTGAAACCATTACTGGAAGTACCAGTAGATAAGTGAAGCTTGTTATATATTTCAGCAAGTTAGAAAGGTGTGAGGTAATTATAAAGGCGAGATCAACGCACGTTATCCGATACCTAGCTATAGTCGCACTGTGCTTGCTTTTGGGCTTTATGCTTGGAAGAAAAAGCAAATATGAAAAACGAGATTATTTGAAACAATTCAAAATTGGAAAAGCAACATACTCTGAATCGTTGATATATGAGGCTTATGGCGGATTGCAAAATGATGGGATAATGTTAGCGGTATACTACGATGTGGATGCAACCAAGATTGTTCATCAACTCGATTCATGGGAGAAAATTAATGATTCCCCAACTATATCTTCTATATTAAAAAATGTGTCGTCATATTTTGGATTGGATTTTAAGATTCCTGAAATTGCAAGTGGAAATTTTTTTCTTTATGATAATAGTCAACATAAGGAACTATGCTCGGAAGCCGAAATGAATACATTGCTTTTACATTCTGAAGATGTGAATTTTAGTCTCGTTGTCTGGGACGATGAGAAGCACACAATTTATATAGTAGAGTACAGAATTTAAGGAGGTTCGTTATGAAGAGGTTCGTATCATTAGTTCTTTCGGTGTGTTTTTTGTTTTCGATAAATACTGTGTCTTATGCTGCTAATACAAGCAGCCGTAAAGCTAGCAATCCTGTTATTCAAAGCATGAATGATAAGTATCATGTTGATTTTTCGGGAATGTCGATAGATGAATTAAATAAGTTTATCGATAAGATGAAAGATGAAGATCAAACACGCGCATCTGGAAATTTGTTAAATAATACACAGCTTGCATGGTTGGCAGCTGCGCAAATTGCACGGGATAAGGGATATGAATGTGCGGCTCTTATGGTTGAATTCTCTGTATATAATATTGACTATTCTGAGAGTGTGACGGACTCTTCGACGCCATTGCTTGACAAGTTAAACACGACAACAGTTTTTAATAATTATAAAAACAAAGTACTTAATAGTGGCTTGAAAGATTTTAGCGGAGGAAGTTGGTCTTTTACAATTCAAAAGTCTGATAATGCAGATTTATTCTATGCATTGCATAGGGTAAGCACCTCTGGAACAGGCTTCATGATTGGTAATTCTATAATGTATTATTTGATTACCGTTCATGACACATTTGATTTTGCATATGACAACAACTATGACGACTTGTTTACTACTACAGTGAACAATTGGGCTTGGTTGTGCCAGCAGACGCATGTGTTGAATCCCATAGAGATAAATCTTAGCACGGCTATTGGATAAAAAATCAGTGGTATTTATTTTTTACGAAAGTAAAAGTTGAAACCTAAAATAAGGATGGCTCTAACGTATGAAAAATTTTACGGAGGCGTTTCCAATGCAGAGCAACTGATGTATAAGAAATCTTGTGTATACTCTAAAAGTAAAGAAGGAAAATTAAAATGGCTAGTGAAAAAATATCTCGTAGAATTTTTTTTGAAAGCAAGTGGGATTGTGGCTCTTTCTTCAATGGAGCTTAACTCTGGGCTGACTGCTTTTGCAGATAATCAAAGTGATGGAAGAAAATCTCATATCGAGAGATACCATAGATACGATTTTGATACAAAAGAAGAATCTATAGAGGAAATTATAGTTGAAACCAATTCCTTCACGGATGGAGAGACAACTGCAGGCTATTTTCCAAATGGAAAGATTTCGGATATTGATCTACCCGATCTGTATGCGATTATCGGAAGCAATGATATCACTGTTGTTGATAATCCAACAGCAACACCATATTGTAGCACGGTATGCCTACAGATAACGACCAATAATGGAGGGACAAATTATGGTTCTGGATTTATGATTGGGCCTAATGCACTTGCAACAGCAGCACATAATCTATATAGTATAAAGGAAAAAGCCTACGTTAAGTCGGTAAATGTCGCACCTGCTCGATCTGATAATAGTAAACCTTTTGGAAGCGAAAATGTATCGGCAAGTTCGATGATTGTTAGTGGTTCTTATCTTGCTGGAACAAGTTCAGAGGATTGGGCAATTATTACGCTCAAGAATAATTTAGGAACGAAAACGGGATGGCTTGGGTTACATTGGCAGTCTAGCAATTATTCATCATCACAGTTGGTGTATGCTTATGGCTATCCGAGCCAAATAAATGGTGCCGATGCGAGATATCGGATGTGTAAATCTTCTGGGTATATTAGAAGTCAGACTTCAAAATATCTCAAGGGCGATTGGGATTTGACAGGTGGCTTTAGTGGTGGTCCTCTTGTAGAATATATTTCTGGAGCTGGGTATGTAGCTATCGGAATCCATAAAGATGGAAGCACAATTGATGGTTCTTCATATCCGACTTCTTATACAGGGGCATTGAGAATAACACAATCGCTTTATACGCTGTTCCTTTCATACAGAGGTTGATAAAATGAAATGCAAACGGAAGATTATGGTTGGCATAGCATTTGTGGCAGTGGCTCTCTGCATTCTATTTCAATTGAATACATCCGGAAGAAAAAAATCGGAACTTATAGTTGAAGAAGTTGACCTGAAGAACAATTGTATTTATGCGACTGCAAAAAATCAATTATATGATACGGATGACAATTATATAATTTATGGCGCATCAAACTACTTGAAAGGAAATCTTCAGTTGTCGTATCTTAAAGAAGGCGAAAGCATTCTTGTGATATCAAACGGTAAGGTGTTGCTATCAGATCCGTATCAATTTGATAAAATATACAGTATTCAACTGTTGCAATAGCGTTTCATTTTCTCAATAAATAATATAGGCTATTTACAGCTGTCTCCTCTGTTAAGTGGTGGTGCAGTGCTTATTCTCAATAACGATGCGATTGATGAAAATGATAGACCTTTTAGGAATTTAGAATTTTCTCAATAATCAAGCCACCCAAATGGCAAACTTGAAATCATCGAGAGATACATAAGATATAGGGTTGAATCGACTTTCGTGTCGAAAAAAACAAGTGCTAGAAATAGCAAAATCCATTGAATTTTAGAACGACATTTATAAGAAACCAGTAGATTTGCCTGATGTTTGTGATTTCTTTGACCGTTGGGCCATTGATTTTGCACTACTATGAGCAAAGGAAAAACTTAAAATAAGCCAACAACCCGCCATTTGCAGCGACTGCAAGTAGCGGGTTGTTTGGCCTATTTAGAGGTTAGTCTTTCAGTTTGCCATGGTCACAACCGAGCGTGAGGTAGTGCTCTATCTCCCCGCTCAGCACCATCCGTGCGTACTCCAGCGGATTGTTGTATAGCAGCCAATCAAGTTCAGCTCGCTGTGCCGGGGTATTGCCGTACTCGTCCTCAATGGCGATACAATCAATGGAAAGGGTTGTGCCATCTTCAAATCGGGTTTCCACCCGGTTGGTGTCCATGTTGTAGCGGCAGGAAAGCGCTTTTTGAGAGTGATTAAGGTCGAAATTCTGATTTCGTTTCATTTGAATAGCTCCTTTAATGATTTTGAAATTTGATTTTCAACGAGATGAGGTCTCTTTTTTCTTTCTCCTAAGTCACCCAACCGCACTACCCTGCATCTGTTGCACAGACAATGCTATCCACATCCGGGCGGTGCATCAGCTTTTGCAGGACACCAAATTGCTTTTTGGTGGACGCAGACACCAGATACTGCCACTTTTGCGGCAGGATGGGCAAGTCTGCAATGCTCCACTTGACATACTGCCCACCATAGGCATTCGGCGGTGCAAGCTCCACGAGATGCCCAACGCACCAACTGACCAGATAGCCGTTGCCCTCCATGTAACCGTCTTTGCGGTTTGTCGCACCAAGGACTTTTGCGTAAGCCATCGCAACGGAGGGCTTTTCGCTGACAACTAAGCGATAAGACAATAAGCATCAACTCCTGTTCTCTCTGTATTTATATATGTACGGCGGCAAACGCCGCCTTGAAAATTAGCTGTTTTCGGGTTCCTGCTCGTCCGGGGATTCATCCGCATCCGGCTCATCCTCCACAGGGATTTCAAAGTCGCCCTTGTCCTCAGTGTAGTTTGCATCGGGGTCAAGGGCTTCTTTTTCTGCCTGCTTTTTCTGCTTCTGCTTCATAAAGGTGTAAATGCCGCCGCCAGCAACCAAACCGACCAGTGCCAGTACGCCTAAGAATGTGGCAGCATACTTCGTAACTTTGTTGCTACCAGTCTGTTCAGAACCGGATACCTCCGCTTCTTCCGCAGCCTTTTTCGCATCCTCTTCGGCCTGTTTGCGCTCCTGCTCTGCCTGCGCCGCCGCTTCTTTTTCGGCGGTGTAGGCATCGGCAGCCTCCTCTTCCATCAGAGCCAAAAGGTCTGCTTCGTCCACCAGATTCATAAAGTGGACGGTCTGCTGCCCCTTGGCGTTGCGGTCAATCACCAGATAGAAAGTCGCACCCGACTTCGACACCAGTGTAATGAACTGCTGTCCGCTGCCATCCGAGTAACTTGTGTGGTAATCGTCCACCAGCGTCAGATTGCCCTCCGGGGTCAGTGCGCCGGAGCTTTCATCCGTAACGGTAACAGCATCTTCTTCGCTGCTGTCTGTCAGGACAGGCTGCTCTACTTCCTCGACAGGCTCGCCGCCGTAGGCAAATGCGGGAACTGCCATACCGACACACAATACTGCCGACAGCAGCAGTGCGCCAAATTTTTTAATCATCATTTTCGATGTCCTCCTCCTCAAATTCTGCGCCAACCGCAGACAGCGTAGCCGGATTCGGGGTGCTGGTGGCAGACTGCCGCAGCAGGGCGGCGAGCTGTTCCGGCGTGACCTTTGCGGTTCGCACCATCTCGTTGACCTCTGCGGCCTCAGCCTCCTGAATCCGCCGTTCCAGACTTTCGATGCGGTTGTTGATCTTGATGCGCCGTTCCTTCTCTTTTTCCAGAGAAGCGCGCAGTTTGTCGAGTTTTTCGCTCATAGTGTTCTCCTATTATTTGGATAGCCGCCCGAATCCTGACAGATATTTCTGCCAGTAGGACGAGTGAATGTTTGCGTACTTGATGGGGTCTCCGGCACTGACCATCATTCCATTTCCAAGATAGATTCCGACGTGGCTCTTCCCGACGGTATCATACGTTCCTTCAAAGAAAACGAGGTCTCCGGGCTTTGCTTCTGCTTCGGAAATGTGCTGGCTTTTCTGCCATAATCCGTTGGCGGTGGTTCTGCCCACATCGTAGCCGTTCTGGTTGTAGACCCAGCAGACATAGCCGCTGCAATCAAAGCCGGTTTCAGGGGTGGAACCGCCCCACACATAGGGCGTACCCACATACTTTTGGGCTTCCTTGTAGATGGCTGCAAATTCGCTGTCGGTCAGGGCTTCTGCCGGTACCTGATAGTCGATGCCCGGTGCGCCGGAGCCATCGGAGCCACCGGGCGGCAGTCCGCCGTTGAACAGGTAGGGTCTGCCGCCCAAGGTGTCTTGAAAGATCTCGTACCGTTTCCATTGGTCGTTGTTCAGTTCCTCCCGGATGACCACCTCCAAGCCACGGTTCACCAGCTTGGTGTGGAAGATGCGGTACTCGTAGGGAACCTGCGTGGGAACCGGGATGCCTGCCGGAGTCATGACCCACACAGTCATATACCGGGTCTGCACCTCTACCCATGTGGTCAGCTTGTACTGCTTCTTGAAGGTCTCCTTCAATTTGCCCTGCACCTCCGACCGGGTATAATCGTCATACAGAGTCGTGAGAAAAGAGGTCAACTGCCACGGGTCGTGCTCGATGGGGTCAAGATGGTACTGGTACTCGTTGTAGCCGGGATGGTCGGTGGGGGTGCGCTTGATCTTTTTGTCCAGTTCCTTTTCCAGCTTCTTGTAGTCCTGCTCTGCGCCCCGGATGTCCCGGTCCTCGGCAGAGTACATGGTCTGCCCGGATACCTGCGTGGTGCCGGAGAACAGAATGGAACAGGACGAAAATGCCGACATGACCAGCAGCAGGAGCAAAAGAAAAACGCCCACGATCACCAGAACGTGTGCGTTGCTCTTGGCGGCGTTCATCAGCCCCTTTACGGCGGTGCTGACGGCAGTTTTGCCTTTCTCCACCGCCTGTTCCACGCCGGACCGGGCGGCGGCATAATAGCTCTGCCGGATGTCTTGCTTTTGCCGCCACCGGGAAAGCCAGTTGGAACCGCCCTCGCCGGTGCCAGATGCGCCTGCATCTTGTGCCGAGGTCGGCTTCTGCACGGAAGATTTTGCGGTTTTGGCTCCTTTCTTGCCCTGCATTTTGGCTTTCTTCTTGAGTTTGCGGGCGTATCTGCTCTTGGAAATATCCCGGACATTGCCAGCCGCCTTTTCTCCCTCGCTCAGAGCCTGCGTGCCCACATTGTCATCCTCGTACGGGTCAACCTCCCGGTGCACCGCAGACCGGGCGGCATAGGCGGCGTACATCTCCCGCTTCTGCGCCTTGCTCAACCGGCTCAGCTCGTCCGGGGTCAGTTCCGCCTTGCCAAACCGCAGATGCTGGGCTTTTTCGGCGGTCTTTTCCGCATCGGTTTTCAGCTTCTTCTTTCTGGGCACCGACTGCTCCACCTTGGCTTTTTTCGGGGGTGAACGGGTCTTTTTGGCGGACGATTCCTCTTTGAGATTCAGCTTCGGATTGCTCATTTCTGTGCGCCCTCCGAGATTTCGTTGAGTTTGGTCGTAAGGATGCGGTAGAGTTCAAGGTCTTTCGGGAAGTGGTCAACGAAGGGCAGGATCACATTGCCGAAAAACAGCAGCCCTTCGCCCTCGCCGGAGTGGGTCACATAGGAAAGCTGATGGGGAGATATATTGAGCTGCTTTGCCAAAATCTGCCGGTCTCCGTTGGCTTGATTCAGCATATACACAAAGTCCGAGTTCTCGAAAATGTTCGATACTTCGGGGCTTGCCAGCAAATCTTTGACGTTCTGCGTTAGGGCTGTCGGGATGCCGCCCCACTTACGGAAACGTTTCCAGATCTCCACGGAATAGGCGGCTGTCTGCTCGTCTTTCAGCAAAAGGTGGAACTCATCGGCGTAGTATCGGGTCGATTTGCCAACGGAGCGATTGGCGGTCACACGGCCCCAGACCTGATCCTGCACGATGAGCATACCGAGCTTTTTCAGCTGCTTTCCCAACTGCTTGATGTCATAGCAGACGATGCGGTGGTTGAAGATATTCAGACTGCCCTTGACGTAGATTTCCAGAGCAGCTGCAACATGATGGGCTTCCGGCTCATCCTGCGTCAGCAGAGCATTGTAGAGATCTTCCAGCATCGGCACGGTTTCAGGACAGGGGTGCTCAAAGTAAGGAGCATAGATTTTGTGGACGCAGCGGTCAATGACCGTTTTCTCCACAGGCTTCAACCCCTCTTTGCCGCCGACTACAAGTTCGCAAAGGGAAAGAATAAAATCGGCTTTCAAAGCCAGCGGATTATCTTCCTCGGAGTAGTTGGCATTGATGTCCATCGGGTTGATATACTGGGTGCTGGAAGGGCTGATATGGATGACCTGCCCATGCAGACGTTCCACCAGTGGAGCATACTCCGACTCAGGATCGCACACAAGAATATCGTCATCCGTGACGAGAAAAGCATTGCAAATTTCTCGCTTTGCGCTGAACGACTTGCCAGAGCCGGGAGTGCCCAGAATCAGACCGTTGGGGTTTTTCAGCTTTTTGCGATCCACCATGATAAGGTTGTTGGACAGGGCATTCAGGCCATAATAGAGGGCTTCTTTGCCATTGTCGAACAGTTCCTGCGTGGTGAACGGAACAAAAATCGCTGTGCTGCTGGTGGTAAGGCCGCGCTGAATTTCGATCTGGCAGTCAGCCAGCGGCAGCGAGGACATAAGCCCCTGCTCCTGCTGAAAATCCAGCCGGCACAGTTCGCAGTTGTGCTTCTGCGCAATGCTGACCGCCTGAAAGACGTTGGTTTCCAGTTCCTGCTCGGTCTTACCGGTGTTCAGCACCAGAAAAGTGACAAGGAACATCCGCTCGTTCTGACTCTGCAATTCTTTCAGCAGGGCTTTTGCATCCCGCCCGTAAGTCGCCAAATCGGACGGCAACACGTCCATGTCGTATCCGGCGCGGACGGCTTTTTTCTGTTCCTCGATCTTTGATCTATCGAGTTCGGTAATCGTGTGCTTGATGGTTTTGATGGCCTTGTTCTGGTCAACGGACTGGATGTGCATGGTGACAATCTGGCTGGAATCCATGTCCAGAAAATCCTTCAGCAACTGGTCGCTCAGGTCGGAGGCTGTGATATTCAGAAAGCTGACCGCCCCGAAGATGCCGCCCATCTGAAAGGTACGGCTGTTCTTAAACGCCAGTGCAGTGGGGGCAATGGCATCCTTTACGGACAGACCGCTGGGCACAAGGTCTTTCCAGTTGAAGTGGAACTTGTTGGCTCCATCCATGTTCAGCATCCCATGCATTAGCCGCAGACGCTCCGTACCGTCCAGCGGCTTTGCCAGAACGCCAAGTCGGTGGAAGTTATTCATCAGGTCGTTCTGGATGTGTTCCAGACGCGGTTTGACCTGCGCCATGCTTTCGCCCTCGATGCCGTAGGTCAGAAACTTCGTTTTGGTCAGGCCGTTGTTGCCCTTGGAAAGCTGCTGGCGGAGCATCTGCGAGTACTCAGCACGAACATCATCAAAGCCGTCCTTCTGGTAAGGGATGCGGATGGACTTTTCAAAATCCGCACTGTCCGTTGCCGTGTTCACAAAAGACAGCTCAAATTTGATGGAGCTGTCGAAAAAGTTGAGAAAACTGCACCATTCCTCAAAGATGGCGGTCTTGTCCTCCTGCTGCGCCAACTGATAGTTGATATCCTGATACTGGATGGTGCGGGTGTAGTAGCCGGGACGGACACGGCAGGTGCCGTCCTCAAACATCCGCTGAAACGGGATACTCTCTTGTGCCGTGCGGGGCACCGTGGACTTGGGCGGCTTTTTGCCGTCCTTATTCTTTTTCAGAAATGGAATCATGGGTGTCATCTCCCTTCATAAGCAGTGCATAGTAGTTGCGGGTCTTGTACAGACGCACCTTCGGGCGAACAAAACGTGCCTGAAGGTAGTACCGCAGGATCTTTTCGGCGGGCTGTCCGTTCTTCTGGTACATGGCCAAAAAGAACATGGGGAGCATCACTGCCATCATGCCGAGGGTAGCGCCGGAATTGCCTGCGGTGTCCCGCAGGACAAAGAACAGCGGCACTCCTACGACTGCCGCCGCACCAAAGCAGATAAGCTGCCGCGCGGTCAGATTGAACATCACTTTGGACTTCACCTTGGTCAGATCACGCGGCACAGAAATATATGCTGCCAAAAAATCACACCTCCAATCAGTGGGCACCCAGTATGCTCTTGGCCACAGAACTGGTCTTGAACAAACTGAAACAAAGAAGCACCGTGTACCCCACGATGCTCCAGATCGAGTTGATGGCATCCCCGGATATGGCGACATTCTGAAGCAGGACAGCGTAGATCGCCACGCAGATCAAAATCAGGAAGCCCTGAAAACCCAGCGCAAACAGCGAGCGAAGATAATTCTGTCCCACATGGCTCTGCTCATGGTTGCCCCATGTTGCCATCGGGATGGGAGCCAGACTGACGGCCATATAGATTTCGATCATTCTGCCATAAACAATGACAAAAATAACGATGGACAGGATACGCATGGTAATGCCGATGAAAAAGGACTGCAAGAACAGCCCGAACAAGGGGCCTACGTCCATCTGCATCATGCTGGATTGCAGCATAGAAAGCCCGATATCGTTGACCCGTGTGTTGCCGGAAATAATGCCGCTGGAATTTGCCACCACCTGCTGCGTCACATCGAACACCGCCATGATGATGTCGAAGGTGTTGGAGATCATCCAGACCGAAATGGCAGTCTTGAAGATCCATTTCATCAGCAGGACAGGCTCAAAATTTGCCATGTTGTTATGTTCTGTGATCATCTGAATCAGTTCATAACAGGCAACGAAGGTCAAAATGATGCCAGCAATCGGCAGCACCACATTGCGGGACAGAGCCTCGATCATGGCGAAAACGCGCGGCTCAAAATTGGATGGCTTTGTGCCGACCTGCTGTGCGATGCTGCCCACCTGTGTATTGACATCATCAAACAGGCCGGACAGATTGGACATGATGGCCGCAGTCAGCAGCGACTTGATCCAATCTGAAATCGCTTTGAGAACAGTTTCCACTCAGAGCCACCACCTTAAAAGAAATGGTTGATGAGGGTCTTGAGCAGGTTGAGAACAAAGATGAGGTTCGTCAAAAAATTCATAGAAACATCTCCTTTTTGATAGAACGTATGGCTTGAAAATTCGCTCCACAAGTACAAAAACCGTTAGCCACGGTGAGTTGGAGCAATATGTATGGGCGGCAGATGCCGCCCGCAGTTTTTAGCCGAACAGACCGCTCAGCAGGGGGATCAGGGTAATGCCGATCAGGGCGACACCACCGCCAGCCATGAGCTGTTTTATCCCCAATTAGGTGTAAAACTCTGCTCGATGGCGGGCGGCGGCGTACAAAAAATCTATATGGTGTTGTTAAGAGAACCGTCCCGGCGGGACAGGTCAGGCAGTGACCTGTTCCACCTCCGGGATGGGTTTGAGATTAAAATGAATTTCGATAGAAATGTGTCTTGTTTTATCTTCGTCAATGCGCTCATGCACGACGATTTCTTTGATTAAGCGGTTGAGGGTGGCTGCGTCCAGCTCTGTGATGTTGGCGTATTCCTGAATGGCTTCCACCCATTGTTTTGCGTCATTGGCAAGCTGGACTTCATCGGACAGCCGCTTTCTGCCCTCGGACACTTTTGTTTTAAGCTCCGTCTGCTCGGTCTGTGTCTTTTCCAGCATGGTGTTGAAATTCTGCTCACTGATACGCCCTGCAATCATATCCTCATAAAGCCGCATTACCATTTTGTCCAGAACCTCAATCCGTTCCTCGTCCCTTGTAAGGGAGCGTTCCATTGCTTCCCGCTGTTCCCGCTGCTCGGCTTCACAGGTATTGGTCAGGCGGTCGGCAACCGCTTCCCCGTCCATCAGGGCAGCTCTGGCACATTCCCGGATTTTCCGCAGCACATGGCTGTAAAGGGTGTCATAGTCAATCCGGTGCTGGGTGCAGTGGTTCTTTCCAAAGGCATTGTAGGTCTTGCAGGAGTAAATCCGCTGGGGATGTTTTGCGTTTGTGTAGCGTACCGTCAGCGACTTCCCACACTCGCCGCATTTTATCAGTCCGGCAAACAGGCTGATTTCATTGGTCTGCCCCGGACGCTGGCGGGATTTCAGCTTGTTCTGCACAATGTCAAAGCTCATGCGGTCAATCAGCGGTTCATGCTGTCCCTCCACCACAATCCAGTCCTCCGGCTTCTTTTCCCCAATCGTGCCGATTTTGAAACGGTAGTCCTTTTTCTGGGAAGCAATCGCCCCGGTGTAGACGGGATTCATCAAAAGGTCTTTGATAACGGAGAAGTCCCACATATACCGCCCGTTTTCCGGGTCTTTCTTTTCCCATTTGGTGCGGGTATTGCGAAGCCCCCGTTCCCGGTTCCACCATGTGGGGCAGGGGATTTTTTCTTCCTCCAGCCGTCTGCGGATATAGTTCGGACCATGACCGTTTAGGGCATATCCGAAAATCAGCCGCACAATCGGGGCGGTTTCCTCGTCAATGAGCAGATGGTTTTTGTCCTCCGGGTCTTTCCGATACCCAAACGGGGCAAGACACCCGGTAAACTGTCCTTTCTGCGCTTTCAGAAGATAAGAGGAATGGACTTTCTTGGAAATATCCTTGCTGTACATCTCGTTCAGGATATTCTTGAACGGGGCAATATCGTTGTTATCCCGCAGGGTGTCGATACCGTCATTCATGGCGATATAGCGGACACCGTTTCTTGGGAAAAAGTCCTCAATCAAATGCCCGGTTTGCAGATAGTTACGCCCCAGTCGGCTGAGGTCTTTCGTGATGACAAGGTTGATTTGCCTGCGCTCAATGGCTCTCAACATTCTCTGTAAATCAGGACGCTCCATATTAAGACCTGTGAAGCCATCGTCCTGATAGACTGCCACAACCTCCCATCCCTGCTTTTCGCAGTATTTTTCCAGCATATCACGCTGGTTTGCGATACTGGCACTTTCGCCTTGCAGGTCATCGTCCTTTGACAGCCTGCAATAGACCGCTGCACGATACCCTCCGGCAAGTGCCGAACCGATTGTTCTGTATTCCATTTCGTTCATCATAGCCATTTACCCACACAATCCAGACGGTATCTGGCTCTTTTGAACCTCATCTTCATTATACTTCAAATCTTTCTTTTTAGCAAGATATTCTTTTGAATTTGTCTTTCCATATTTCTGGGAAATCAGGCTGACGAACACATCGGTTGCGTCAAGCTCCCCGTCAAACACAGTAGTCACATGAATCTCTGTTTTGTTTTTTGCCATAGGCAGTTATCCTCCATACATGAAAATAGCCAGACAGAGGGTGTCGGCAACGAAGTCCGGCAACGGGCTTCAAAAGACCTTGCAAACAATCTCAATCTGGCGATGGTTACTATTTATACTTTTCTTTTATTTTTCTGTTGTTTTGGTTGTCATAGGGGAGAAAAGCCCGCAGTTATGGGTTTTTCCCCGGCAACCGGCTCGGCAACGGGATAGCAACGAAGTCGGCAACGGGCTGTCATTTTCAGAATGGAAGCTCCATCTGCTCTGTGACCTCCACAAAACCGTCCATAGATTTTTCGGGCGGGTTGTCGGTGTCCGTTGCCGGGATTTCACGCTCCCAGCCCTTTTGTCTGCCATATTCCGCAAACATTCTTGGATTGGAAAAGTAGTTCCACCCGGTAATGCACTGGTTCATTATCTCGTTGATTTCCCGGATTTCCCATTGCTTCGGCTCGTCAAAGGCATGGTTCAAGGCTTCCTTGTAGAGCTGCTTGGAACAGACCATGCTCCCGGTGTACTTATCAAGATACGCCTGTATCATCCCGGCTTTGGTGTCCTCCGGCATAAAATCCCGCTGGTGTTCTTTGAGATACCGCTGCATGGCGGGGCTGAAAGCCAGCTTGAACCTGCCGCTTCGGTAAATCTCCATCGCTTCCGCCCACATCTGCTCAATATAGGCTCTGGAAGCAGCTTCGTCCTCCAAAATGTGAACCTCGGCTTGCTCCGGGTACACCATGACCGGGATAAAGCGGCGATTGCCGGAACGGTCAAGGGGCAGGAAGTCAAGAGCATTGGAAGTGCCGCCAAACACGCACTGACGGGGGCGGTCTGCCGGGTGGGTTTCATAGGGTATCTTGTAAACCTCTTTCTGCCGGCTTAAAAATGACTTGATTTCCTCAATGCTCTTGGCGTTGGCGGTTGCCATCATTTCCGACATTTCGATAATCCAGTGACCTTGCAGCTTGCGGTACACATTGTCATCGTCCAGCTTCCGCAAATCATCGGAGAACCACTCGTCCCGGACTGCCAGCAGACGGAAGAAGGTGGACTTGCCAGCCCCCTGACCGCCTACCAGACACAGCATGATTTCAAACTTGCTTCCGGGCTTAAATGCCCTTGTAATCGCCCCCAGCATGAACAGCTTCAAGGCTTCATAGGTGTAATCGTCCACATCAGCTCCCAGAAAGTGCCGCAGACAGAAGCGGATGCGCTCAGTCCCGTCCCATGCAAGGCTGTTCAGAAAATCCCGGATGGGGTGGTACTTATTCTCATTCGCCACAATCCCGATGGCGGTTTCAATCTTTTTCTCACTGGTCAGCCCGTAGGTTTCCTCCAGATAGAGAAGCAGATACTTCATGTCTGTATCGGTCAGGGCTGTGCTTTCTCTGTGAAAACCGATGGGCTTTATGATGTCCTTGCGGTCGGTCAGGATGTTGTAGGCGATTGCCCCGGCAAGCACAGGGTCACGCTGGAATACGGTCAGGCAGTTCCGTATGCTCTGGCGGACGCCGCCTTTCTCGGTGGTTTCCAGAGTTGCCTTTACTTCCTCAACGCTCTGGGGCGGCTGCATGGCGTTCATGGTGTTTTTTAGTTCTTGCTGCGTCTGCGGC
>OBJE01000119.1_pt1 | contig 98693 bp, 83 predicted proteins | sample 1519681 | NCBI WGS metagenome assembly OBJE01 (sample SAMEA3888898, study PRJEB22519) | human gut metagenome | biome: human gut; feature: human-associated habitat; material: faeces | place: Denmark | collected 2011 | reverse complement strand
AAAATAATGTAGTTTATTTAAACAAAAACTGTCAACCTATTTCAGGAAAAGACAGAGTATTAACATTCAGCGCGTTTGTGATTGCGAAAGACGGCTTTTTGCTCTCTTAAAGGCCGTCGTTAAGCAAGCCGAAGACCGTCGTTCGGAAGTCATTTGGCGACCTTTGTGATTGCGGATGTTTTTCTCGTGCTTATGACATGGCATTTACTATGAAAAAATGCATCTCTTCGAAAGAGATGCATTGTCTTTGCAAAGGTATGTAATTTATCGAAAATACGGCCTTTAATTTAGTTAAAAATTTTATAGATGTATTTTTTTATTAATTTGTTAGTGTGCAGATCTCTTGGCAAACTTATTTTTCTGCAAGTATAAGATATTGATTGACAGTGTGTTCGGTATGTAAAATGCATCTCTTTCGAAGAGATATATGAGCTTAAATCATGAATTTTTTACTGAAAGGAGACTTTATGTATGATGCATTGATTGTTGCAGCCGTGTTGAATGTGCCGGCCGTACGTGATACGAAAATAAATTAGACTGAATCATCGATGCCACTGTATAGTACAGATATTCATTCTAAAGCCTGGGGCAACAAGCATAACGCAGACAAAAAACAAACGCCTGCGGAAAGGAATATATTGCCTGATGAGGGAAGTGCGGCATGGTGCTATTTGTTTGTTCATCATGCTAAGGTTGGTATGATAAACGACCTGCTTGGCAAACAGTTCAGGACTTTCATACATAAGACAACGATATACAAAAAGGAAAACAAACGGATTAGAAAACAGGAACGCCAGACGATCTCAGGACTGATCTTCGTGCAGGGTGACAAGGACGAGATTCAGGATTTTCTGAACAGCAACTGCCAAGGTACGTATTTGGCTACAGATTGCAGCACAAAGACTACGGCGGTTATACCGGATAAAGTCATGCGCCCGTTCATGCAGCTTGATTTGAAGTGTGGCCGGATAAGGTTTATGCCCCATCCATTGGACTATTATTCCGAGGGCCATCCTTTGGTGCGGATTACCTCCGGGCTGTTGGAAGGATTTGAGGGATATCGTATAAGGATATCGCGCAACAAATGTCTCGTTACCTCGATAGGAGGTATGACTGTGGCCATAAGCGGCATAAGCAACGACAGTTTTGAGAATGTTGACGAATATATAACGCTGCGCCGCGGACAGCAGATGGCTGGCAACGTTGACAGTGGTTGTCCTAATGGACTGCGCGGCGAGATTGCAAGATGTTTCTTCAGGCCCCAGTGTCAACTTGACGTCGTGGCGATAGCACGAAGCCTGCGTCAAAAGATGGCCTTGTCGCGTGTCCTCTGGGATAAAGGTGATTATGCGGAAGCTGTTGACTTGCAGCTGATATTGTTGGAAAATACTGTGAGCTGGGTCAAAGGAGTGGCCGGAAGTATGACACCGTACAATGTTAAAGACGTGTATGCCGTCTGCACAGATGCAAGCGGCTTGTTGGAACAGATGCTTGAAAGTGAATGTCTGCCAGAGGACTATAGGACGAAAATACGTAAGGCAAGACAGTCGTTGGCCGCCAAATATCCCATGCTGGCAGCGGCTATGGGCAAATGCCCTTGATGTAAAAAACATTCTTTGCTATGACAGTTGCAGATCATACAGGATTTGGACGTGCTTTTATCGGGAAGACGCGGCAGGGCGGAGATGAACCTTGCAATGAGGCCGGCGGAGAGGGACTGCATGACAGGTTGTTGTTTGAGCAGATACATCAGTCGATTGTCCGTGATAAACTTTACCTTGACCCGGCATTCTCACGCAAGACATACATAAAACTATGCCTGGTAAATAAGAATCGTGTGGCAAAACTGGTGCAACGCTATGCCGGAACTAACCTTAACGGATATATCAACGGTCTGCGACTGGAACATGCAGCGTGGCTCTTACGGGAACGGCCGGAATTGCCTATAAAGGCCGTGGCTATTGATTCCGGTTTCAGAAGCCGTCGTACTTTCTATCGGCTTTTTGTCGCAAAATACGGAGTAACACCGACTATATACAAGGAAAATTTATGAATTTCAGTATTGCAGGACTGAAAATAGAAGTGGACGGAATGGACGTCCTTCCACAACAGATGTTTAACCTTAGGCCGTTTGTGTCCGTTACTGATGATGCAGCTGAGCCAATCTGTAAAATTAAGTGTGGATGCAGGTTGGCCACTGCCGTAGGACATCCGTCGTTGACAAGTTCGTTTGACGGTAAAACGCTGAGCCTGTGGCTGTTGCCGGGACGTAATGTGGTGGCACTGAGGCTTGGCGACCATGGAACTACTTATCATTTGGAAGCTTCATGTGACTGGCGCCATGTTAGGACGGACTGTACCGCCGATACATTGGCAGGAAGTATAGCCTTGGGCGATTTCATCATGATAAGTTTCATTTATAGTTCCGCTTACCACGATACCGTGCTGATACATGCTTCGTGCGTAGCAGTAGGTTCATCTGCAGCGGTTTTCGTAGGACCATCGGGAATCGGCAAAAGTACGCATTCAAATCTGTGGTTGCGCTATGTAGCAGGCACATGCCTGTTGAACGACGACCAGCCCGCATTGCGTGTACATAATGGTGATGTAATGGTGTATGGTACCCCGTGGAGTGGAAAGACGCATTGTTACCGCAATGAAAGTGCGAGGGTAAGCAACATATTCGTTATGGCACAGGCTAAAAGAAACGAGGCGGTGAGGCTTGACGGACCAAACTCGTTTTGCGCACTCATCGACATGACTTCGCTTATTAAGTCGGACATCGCCAGTTTTACAAGGATAAGTGGTACAGTGGCAGCCATAGCCAGTAGGGTTGGTATATATAAGTTGTACAACCGCGCCGACAGGGAAGCCGTCGAAACAAGCCATGCGATATGTTTGCAGAGTTATAATAAAGAAAAATGACTATAAAAGATTGACGGAAAACGACGCGCTGGCAATCTTGCAACTTTTAGACAACTTAATTAAATGAAAAACAACAGGCTGGGCCAAATGGGCGCGGACTTGGCTTTGCCGATGCATTGATTGATATGAATCGCATAAACATCTTGACTTTACTTGTTATTTCATTGTTGACATCTGGATGTATGTCTTACGAAAAGTCGGTTTACCTTCGTGATGACAAGAAAATGGCAGAAACTGGCCAACCGACAGTGTTTGAATACCGTGTTATGCCGAAAGATGAACTTACAATCACGGTTAGTACCTCTGATCCTGAGGTGTCAGCTCCGTTTTACAGGAAAATAGGCCAGACGAAGAATCAAACAAACCCCGGGCAAGGTATGAATGATGCCAAATTACTTGATTATCTTGTTGATAACGGAGGCTTCATAGATTTTCCGGTATTAGGGAAAATCAAGGTAGAGGGGATGACTACACGGGAATGCGAAGTTATTATACGTGAAAAGCTCCAGGCACATTTAAGTGAAGTACCGACGGTTACGGTACGTGTGGCAAACTTCAAGGTCAGTGTTTTGGGCGAAGTCAAGAATCCGGGTATGTATTCTGTGCAGGATGAGCATATTAATATTTTCCAGGCGTTGGCCTTGGCCGGTGATATGACACTGTTCTCGGTTCGCGATGATGTTGAATTGTTGCGTGTTGATGCTCAGGGAAATAAGCAGGTTGTGCATCTCGACTTGACAAAGGCGAACATCATTCAGTCGCCTTATTATTACTTGCAGCAGAACGATATTGTTTACGTCAAACCTACAAAAGATAGGGTGCGCTCAAACAGCGTAACAACTAATACGTCATCATGGGTGAGCTGGCTGAGTCTGGCAGCCACGGTTGCGTCGTTGATAATTGTGTCAGTAAGGTAAGAGGCTTAACATGAAAAACAAATAATAACCATTGGTTTGAAGCATGAAAGAGGAACAATTATACGAGGAATTTTTTAAGAAAGACGAAAAGAAAGTAGACTATAAGGCCATCATATTTGAATATCTTTTACATTGGCCGTTTATTGTTGTATTCCTGTTGTTGTCTGTCATTTTCGCTTATGTGTATTTGCGCTATCAAGCGCCAGTTTACAGTGTTACGTCTTCTGTAATGATTAAGCAGGGCGACAAGACAAAATCAACAGCTGCAACGGCTCTTGCTTCAATGCAAGATCTTGGAACTATGTCGATGGCGAATAATTTTGATAATGAGGTTGAGATAATCCAGTCGTATAGTCTTATCAAGAAGGTTGTTGAGTCAAAAGATTTTTATATCAGTTATGTTGACGAAAATAAGTTTAGGTATGACACTCCTGCGTATAAAAATGTTCCTGTAAGTGTGTGGATGGCGCCTGGCGAGGCAGAGCGTCTACCGTCTGTTTTGAATGTCGGTCTTGATTGCAATAAAGATGGTTCGGTTGATGTGTCGGTCGTTTATTCTGTAAAAGGTGAGGAGCATACGATAGATAAAACGTTCAAGACATTGCCCGCCGTGTATGTTACGCCTGTCGGCACACTTACGCTTACGCCTGATTCAAATCGAATGAAAATGCCGCTGCCTCGTAAACTGATTGCCAAGGTTGTGCCCCCGTCAGTGGCAGCAGACATGTTTAAGTCACGTCTGTCGGCAGAGCCCACGAGTGAGTTTACATCAATAGTACAGTTGTCGTTTAATGATGTTGATATCCGCCGAGGTCAGGATTTTCTGACAACATTGGTAACTATGTATAATACGGATGCAAACGAAGACAAGAATCAAGTAGCAAGCCGTACGGCTAAATTTATCGATGAACGCATACGTATTATTAATGAAGAGCTTGGCACTACGGAAAACGAGCTTGCGAGTTATAAGCAGAGAGCAGGTTTGACAGACCTTAGCACAGATGCACAGATGGCGCTGCAAGAAACATCACAGTATGATAAATTGCGTGCTGAAAATGAATCACAGATGCGTTTGGTTAATTTCTTGAGAGAGTATGTTGGCAATCCGGACAATAAAAATGAGGTGATACCATCAGATATAGGTATTGAAGATGCCAACCTGGTGGGCGTCATTGCGAAATATAACGAAATGCAGATTGAAAGAAAACGTCTGCTTCGTACGTCTAAGGCTACCAACCCAGTGGTTGTAAACCTCGATGCTTCTATTGCCGCGACTCATAATGCTGTTGTAACAGCAGTAGACAACGTTGACAAGGCTTTGCAGATAACACGTCGCAACCTTAATCTTGAGGCTGGAAAATACCGCTCTCGTATAAGCAATGCGCCACGGCAGGAGCAAGCCCTTACAGACATAACACGTCGTCAGGAAATAAAAGCAAATCTGTATCTTACATTGTTGCAAAAGCGTGAAGAGAACGCTATCACACTTGCGGCTACGGCTGACAACGGTAGGGTGGTAGAAGAACCGCGCGCAGCGGGTATAGTTGCGCCCAACAAACGCAATGTATATATTCTTGCTTTTGTCATAGGATTGCTGTTCCCGATAGGTTGTGTCTGGTTGAAACGTATGTTGAAGTTCAAGATAGAAGGTCATGCTGATGTTGAACGGATAACAGACGTGCCTGTTGTAGGCGACATTCCGCAGGTAAAAAGTATTGAAGGTAGTTCGATAGTTGTATCTGAGAACAAGAATGGAATTATGGAAGAAGTTTTCCGTAATGTGCGTACAAACCTGCAGTACATGTTGCAGGAAGACGAAAAGGTGATGCTTGTAACTTCAACAACGCCTGGCGAGGGCAAGAGTTTCATTGCCGCAAATCTTGCCGTTAGTTTTGCATATATGGAACGCAAAACCTTGATTGTGGGTATGGACATCCGTAAACCGGCGTTGAATAAGATATTTTCCCTTCCGAAAAAGACACAAGGCATTACGCAATATCTGGCTTCGCCGAAAGAAATTGATTTACTGTCGATTTGTCTGCCTTCAGAAGTTTCGCCCAATCTGTACGTTCTTCCTGGAGGTGAGGTGCCGCCTAATCCTACTGAGCTTGTAACAAGAAAATCGTTGGACGAGGCGTTCAGACTGCTGCGTGAACATTTTGATTATATAATAATAGATACTGCCCCTATCGGTATTGTTACAGACACGCGCCTGATATCACGTGTTGCCGACATTTGTGTTTACATTTGCCGTGCTGACTATACTCATAAGAGTGACTTTGAGTTAATCAATGAACTAAAACAAGACAGAAAACTTCCTAACATCTGTACCCTTATCAACGGCATCGACATGGATAAGCGCAAGAACGGCTATTACTACGGCTACGGCAAATATGGCCGCTACGGAAAGTATGCCTACGGCAAAAAGTACGGCTACGGATATGGGTACGGGAAAAGCAAATGACAATATACGGATTGTATGAATTCAAACAGCAGACGGATAGCGAAGAATACACTTTTGTTATATGTGCGGATGCTGTTCACAATGGCAATAAGCCTATATACAAGTCGTGTTGTTCTAAACACACTTGGCGTAACCGATTATGGCATCTATAATGTTGTTGGAGGAGTCGTATCTTTGTTTACGTTCCTTAGCGGTTCGATGGCGACGGCGACCCAACGGTATATAACATTCGCTTTAGGAAGTTCTGACGGTTCATATCTGAAAAATGTGTTTTCAACAAGCATATTGATACATGCACTATTGGCTTTTATTATAATTGTTTTAGCCGAAACCGTGGGGTTATGGTTTTTGAATAATTATATGCGGATACCTGAAAATCGTATGGATGCGGCATTTTGGGTTTATCAATTTTCGATATTTACTTGTGTTGTTATGCTTATGAGCGTCCCGTATAATTCATTAATCATTGCCAATGAGCGGATGCAAGTTTTTGCTTATTTCTCTATCTTGGATGTTTCATTGAAATTAGGCATTGTTTATGTATTGTTGGTTTTGAGCTTCGATAAGCTAAAATTATACGCTTTATTGATGTTTGTCGTGCAGTTGTTAATTCGCATTGTTTATGGCTTGTATTGTAAGCGGAATTTTAGTGAAGCAAAGTTTTGTTTTATATATAACAAGGCATTAGTCCGTAATATGATGGGATTTGCGTCATGGAATTTATTTGGTTCAGTCGCGTCAATTACGTACACTCAAGGAATAAATATTATTTTGAACATGTTTTTTGGTCCGGTTGTCAATGCAGCACGTGGCGTCGCAGTACAAGTTCAAGGAGTGGTGAGTGGTTTCTGCGCAAACTTCCAGACAGCTATAAATCCGCAGATAACAAAATCTTATGCTAAAAGCGATTTTGAATATATGCATAAGTTGGTTTTCCAAAGTTCAAAGTATTCATATTTTCTTGTGTTGTTATTGTCTATGCCCGTATTCTTGGAAACAGACATGATATTGACATGTTGGTTGAAAGTCGTACCGGAACATACAGTGAATTTTCTACGTTTGATATTATGTTCCGTTTTGATTGAAACTTTGGCTAACTCGATGATGATTTCTGTGCAGGCTACGGGCAATATAAAAACATACCAGATTGTAGTTGGTGGATTGTTATTATTTATTTTGCCGGTTTCTTATATTGCGTTGAAAATAGGTATGGCTCCCGAAGCTGTTTTTGTTGTATATGTATTTTTTTCATTAATAGCGCAAGTATTCCGTGTACAGCTGGTCAGTAAAATGATATCTTTATCAAAGAAAACTTATTATAAAGAAGTTCTATTACCGATATTGAAGGTAACTGTTCTTGCATCTGTTGTTCCACTGGTTAGTACGTTTTTTTTACCACGAGATATTGTGGGCGCAATAAGTGTGTGCCTTCTTTGTGTCTTGTTTTCAGCATTGGTAATTTATACGGTTGGTTGTGACCGTAACGAAAAAACCTTTATAAGGCAGTTTGTTGTAAGAATATTGAAACATGGATAATGATAAAGATTTTAAAGGGGCAATAAAATTGGTTTATTGGAGTGAACCAAATTTTGGTGACATGTTAAGTCCCTATATTATCGGAATATTGAGCGGTAAGAAAATTCGTCGTAAGTTATTTAATTTTGGAAAAGGGAATTATCGCTTGTTTCTAAAATATATATTGCAGCATAAATTCGGCAATATAAAGACAATTCTCTTCTTTTTTGAAAAGAATCTTTTAGGTGTAGGTTCTATCATATCTTGCGGCAATAAACATTCTGTTGTTTGGGGTAGTGGCTTTCTTAAAAGTACGAATATATTTTATGGTGGAAAAATATTGGCGGTCCGTGGGAAATATACCAATGCCCGTTTACAGAAGTTAGGTTTTAAGGGATGTAATGTGTTTGGCGATCCAGCTTTATTGCTTCCCCTTTTGGTTAAGCCATCTAATAAGAAAAATGAAATTGCGATTGTTCCACATTGGTCGGAAACAGACTTTTTCCTTAAAGAATACGGAGATAAATATAAAATTATAGACTTACGTACAAGGGATGTAGCCCCCGTTATCTCTGCAATAACTTCTTGTAAATATGTCCTGTCAACGTCCCTTCATGGCATTATCGTTTCTCATGCATACGGAATTCCGGCTTTATGGATTAAATTGAGAACGTTGGAGAATGACGATATAAAGTTCCACGATTATTTTAGCTCAGTCGGAATAAATATATACGAAGGTTTCAGGAATATAAGTGAAATATTGGAATCTGAATATGCATGGAGGAATTTATTTGCAGAAAACAAGGAGAAAGCACTTCCCAATATTGATATAACTTCTATCCAAAAAGATTTATTGCGTGTCGCTCCGTTTGAGATAGTTAAAAATTATAAGAAGTTTTATGAGTGAAAATCTATCCAAGATATCGGTTATAGTTCCCGTGTATAACGTGGAAAAATATCTTTCCCGTTGCATAGAAAGCATCCTTGCTCAAACATTCACGGATTTTGAACTGTTGTTGATAGATGATGGCAGTAAGGATGCTTCTAGCAAGATTTGCGATGAATTTGCAAAAACGGATGCGCGTATAAAGGTTTTTCATACTGAAAACAGAGGTGTTAGTACGGCTCGTAATTTAGGTATAAAAGAAGCTTCAGCTGATTGGATATGTTTTGTAGACAGCGATGACTGGGTGGAAGAAACGTTTTTAAGCGACTTATACGGTGACGGTTTCTCACAAGACGAATGTATCGTTTTTCAAAGAGCGATTATTGAATATGAATCATTCCCTGAAAAAATAGGATATCTTTCCCATATTATCCAGACATAACACTCCACGCACCATTTGATGAAAAACAAATAATCAAGTATAAAATATTAGAAGATGTTTTTGTATGGGCGAAAATCTTTAACAAAAATATAATAAGGACACATGATATTAGGTTTTGCGAAAATCTCTCAATTGGCGAGGATGTCGCTTTTTTGCATACATATTTACAGTTTGTAAAAGAAATTAGGCTGCAATCTTCTTTTTCATATCACTATATGAGAAGAAATATTGTTACATTGTTAAATACGTTTCATTCATCAGAGGAATGGGTACTAGCATATAAAGTGTTGACGGCTGCAAATGATGCTATTTGTGACAAATTACCTGTCAAGGGCACAGAATATGTGAAAAAGATTTGTACAACAAATAGTCTGTACCAACTTTATTTAGCCTGTATAAACGTAAATGAAAACAATTATCATTCAATATTCAGCTACGTACGGAGCAAGAAAGCCTTATTTGATAAATATTTCCATCCTTTAAATCTTAAGCAAAGAATGTTCAAAACATTTTTATTTGCAAAATGGATGCCATACAGATTCATTTTCTTCTCTGTAAAACAATACCTGCGCTTCTTAAAATCTTGAAATTCCATCATAAGTTTCAAAATTTAACGAGAGCATGCAGCATATATCCCTATTAAGGGCTTGCCATAAACCATTTCTACCAACGCTTAAAACTGTGTGTTTTTATAAATTGCCTTGGAACTAAAATGACGCTGAAAACAGTGCGCAATCATAAACCACTAATACACAAATGCTTACTCTGCTACATGCCTATTAATCATCATCACATTAATATGAAAATCGCTTACATAACAACAGCCTCCCCTTATGACAAATATTCGTGGAGCGGCACGAACTATTATGTAAGAAAGGCATTGGAAACCTATGGTTGTGAAGTTTACTGCATTTACGGGTACAAGAAGATTACTCCTGGCATGATACTACGCAAGATGCATGCGAAACTGTTACATAAGAACTATCAAGCCATACGCTCCGTTGCGTCAGCAAAAGGCTGGGCAAAGTATATAGAGCAGCATCTTGAGAAGAAAACCGATGCCATATTCTCATTGAGTACAATACCTGTTGCCTACTTGAAGACCCAAATACCTGTCTTTACCTATATTGACGGCTGTTACGAATACATGCTTCAACAAGGCTTTAACAACATCGCAAACAATTTAAGCGAAGCCCATCTCATTGAACAGCTTGCGTTAAAAAAATGTACGAATGTGTTTACACCGTCATTGGCTTCGGCCAACGCTATTACAACACATTACGGGCATAACACAGGGAAAAAGGTCAAAGTTGTACCTTTTGGGGCCAATATGGACCTGACACCAACCAAGGCAGAAGTAATTGATAACATACGTTGCAAAGACATGAGTAAGTGCCGCATTCTATTCGTAGGCATCAACTGGCAACGCAAGGGAGCCGACATTGTCATTGAAACGGTAAGACTCCTTCATAAATCTGGTTTTCCTGTCGAACTACATTTGGTGGGCTTGAAGAATGTCCCAGTTGACCTTCCGCCCTATGTTGCCAACCATGGTTTCATCAGCAAGATGCAAAATGGCGGAATGGACAGGCTTGCCGGACTTTACAGAGACGCACATTTTCTGTTTGTCCCATCAAGAGGCGAAGCCTTCGGATTGGTCTTTTGCGAAGCTGGGGCATACGGCCTGCCTTCTATATCCCACGCAATAGGCGGCATAAAAACTATAATAGAGAACGGAGTCAACGGGCAATTGTTCGATATGGGCACATCTCCCCAGGTTTTTGCCGATTATATAAAAGCCGTATTTCTTGATAAAGACGAATATAAGAAACTCTCTGCAAATACATTTGAGAGGTTTTCTGAAGAATTAAATTGGGATGTTTCCGCTATGAGGATTATGCAAACAATTGGTGGATGTGTCTATAACCGAAAGTAATTTATTTTTCGCTTTTATGGGAATAAGAATCTATATGAACCATCTCCCGTGGGATATAGGCCATTCTACAGACAGAGAGATACGTACACGGTTCAAGGTATTAGAGGAAAAATATGATTTGGAATTCTATTTTCCTCATAATTTGCTATCATCAGTGAAGCCGGTATGTTCTCATTTTTAAAAAGCCGTAAAGCATAAACTACCGTTTGTAAAAAAGCAAAAAGATTTGGGATTTCAAATAAAATGGGACAAAATCGTATCTGAAAGAGAATTCTACAACCAACATTTCGACCTTGTTTACAGCCAAGGAACAATTCCTGTAAGCAACAAAGACATTCCGTTTTTATGCGATTTGTCATTTATTGACCCTGTGAACACTGACGCCTATGTCACGGAACAGTCCGAAAGGAAATGGGAAAAGCTGATAAAAGACATGAAAGATGTAGCTGCCAAACGTTGCATAATCAACCTGCGAAGTGACCATTCACTCAAACTGGTTCACAAGCTGTTTCCTGAATACGAATGCAAGTTTGTCAACCTGCCTTTCCTATTGCCGACATTGAAAGCTTTACCCCAAGATGACGCATTGAAAAAACATACAGATACAAAGGTGTTCAGGATAGCTTTTGTTGGTGCGCAAGCAAAGAGAAAAGGAATAGAACTGCTACTCAAGGCGTTTGACATATTGCACAACGTCCGTAGAATAGCCAATGTCGAACTGCACATTATATCTGGATTCACTGATGGGAAAGTGGACATCCCAGCCAATCTACCCATCATAAACCACGGAGCAAAAAACCATAAATACACAATGGATGTCCTCAAGCGTTCACACATTTATGCGATGCCATCATATTTTGAAAGCTTTGGTTTGTCATACGTGGAAGCGATGGCCTGCGGCTGTATTGTCCTGGCAAGAAATTTTGAGCCACAGAGGGAGATTGTTGATTACGGGCATGCCGGTTTTATGGTAAACTTGGACGCTGAAGATATTGCTGACAAGATACAACTTGTCATGGATATGAATGAAGCCGAAAGGAAACAAATAGTTTGCAATGGCTTAAAGCGCTTTCTTGAAAGATACGAATATTCAGTCGTATCGGAACGTTGGTATAAAGCGTTTTGCAGATGTGCCATTATTAAATAGAGACCGTTTTTTGACTAATGCCGTATAAAAACATTTTCATCATACTGCTGTTCGAACTTGGTTTCGGCCTAAAACTCAACATTATCGGTGTTATTAGCGTCAGCGAACTGTTCTTGCTGTTTTACGTCCCATTATTCATATTACCAAAAGTGAAATGGAGCGGAAACACCCGTTTTAGAAAAATAACGGCAGCTTATGTCATACTATTGTCCTTCCAGATTCTCTCCGAGTTCATCGTAGGCAACGATGCGCCAAGCGCATTAAAAGGAATAGCCATTACTGTGGTGTCTTATCTTCATTTCATGTTCTTGGTTTATTATCTTACCCAGCAACGCCTTCTGATATTGGCTCTTATCGTCGCACAGGTAACCAATAGTCTCGTATTTGGCTCAACAATGGAAGAAATGACAGCGCAAGATGTATTGCAGGGTAAAGCGGCAGTGTATCTCAAGTTTTATGCGGGTCCACTTATCTGTTTGATTTTTCTCGCTTTCTCAATAATATACAAGAACAAAAATTTCCCTTTGCTGTTTTCCTTGTTGGGTATTGCCCTGATTGTCCTTGGGGCGAGGAGCAGCGGAGGCATAGCCTTGACCACAGGCCTGGTGACTTATATGATTGAGCACCGTGTGTTCACATACAACAGGAAGGCCCTCGCACTGTCATTCATCATAATCATTGCCGTCGGCTATTCGTTTTACGCATATTACGTGAGCCGTGTACTGGCAGGCGAAATCACGAGCGGAAACAGCCGCCAGGTGTTCCTTTGCAACAATCCGTACAACCCGCTCGAGCTGCTTATGGCCGGCAGGAGCGAGGCCTGGGTGGGCTGGCAGGCATTCATGGACAAGTTCTGGTTCGGGCACGGCGCATGGCCGTACGACTCTACGGGACATTACCAGAGGATGATGCTGGCCATGCAAGACGGTTTATCCACGTTCACCCGCAGCCAGATAAGTTATCATTTCCTCATCCCGTCCCATTCTGTGCTGATAGGCAGCGGCATGATGAACGGCGTGTTCGCATTCCTGTCGATGGGTTTCATAGTGTTCTACTTCCTCAAGAAGGGCGTGCAGAGCTTCATGCGCTGCGACGACAGGTACAAGCTGGTACTTGTATATTATGTGATAAACCTGCTATGGACGGCCATGTTCTCGCCCCAGTCGCATTTCCGGCAGTCAATGCCCGTGGCATTCGCCGTCATATTCATAATATACGCTTCAGCGGCAAAAGACAAGGCCGACGAAGCGCGTAGGACAACGGCTTTGCGATATGCCGCCTTTCAGGCTGTAAAAGACCGTGTTTTACAACGCAAAACACGGCATATCAGAAGCTGAAAGACGGCCTTTTGGCGGCACGGATTTTTAGAAACACATTTTACAGGCAATTGAAACCGGAAACATAAATAGACTGATTTGAAAAGCATCTGTTTTATAACCACTGGCGACATCAAACACATCGCCACGGCAAAGCGTGCCTTGGGCATGGCCAACCATCTCTCCGATTTGGGATGGAAAGTCCACATACTAATGGAGGACACCGACGAGAACAGGCATCGTGCACGGTTGGAATGTGACAGCAGGACAGAAATGCATTACTTTCCCGCCTCCTCAGCCTTTGCCGAACGCAGAGCCAAACATAGGCTTCTGGCGGCAATCAAGCCCGATTACATATACCTGAGCGCTTTTGTGTTCAGGAACATTGTTTTCCCCGGACACTCGTGCATACGGATAGTGGAGCATTCAGAACTTTGTTCCGCGATAGGCAACAGAAGCGTCAAACGTAGGATTACTGATTTTCTGTTGGAATACTATTCAATGGTTTACGCTGACGGGCTGCTGAACGCGAGCGATTACCTGCAAAAAACCTATCAACGGCGCATCAGGCATATACCCCTTAAAAAGAATATGGCCATGCTGTATTTGCCTTACGCTTACAACCAGCGGCCTGGACGCATCGCAGAGACGGACATGTCGAAAATTACCGGCAAACATGATGGTAAGACCATCTTTGTTTATTTAGGAACCGTAACCCGTAATTACGGCATCTTCACAATCATAGAAGCAGCAAAGATGTTAAAGGAAAAGAGGACAGACTTTTGTGTTGCCATATTGGGGCGTGGACGTGATTACACCGAAGCTGTGAAAACTGTTGAACATGAAAGGCTGCAAGAGCATGTGCGTTTTTACGGCTTTATAGAAGAAGAGCGCATCCCCTCGTTTTTTTCCACTGCATCTGCTTTCATTTCCCCCATGAATGACACAGTGCAAGACTGGGCCAGATGCCCGAGCAAGATTTACATGTACCTGCCTTACGGTAAGCCTGTAATCACGTGCCGCATAGGCGAACCTCTCCAGATTTTTGGCGACAACGGCATGTACTATCAGCCGGGAGACAGCCAAGGAATGGCGGGACAGATGATGAAGGTTATTTGCGGAACGGCAAAATGTTCAAGTGTTGACACGTCAAAACACACATGGGAAACACGCTCCCTGATGTTTGACAAATGGATAAAAAATCATTACGACAATGTCTGACTTTATTTGCGCTTCTCCAAGACATGCACATCATTTCTTCGGATTTCATGATTTGATAGCCTTCAACAAGTCTGACGACAAGCTTCTGTCATTGGAGGTCGATATCATAAACCGTCCGCCCTTGCCGATGGAAAACGCAAAGGTAGGGTATATACGGCTTACAGACAACAGATTTGTACAACTGGGACACACCTGTGCGTTCAACTATCCACAAGGCGCGCGGCAACAATGGATTGACGACGATTTGTTCATTGTCAACAACCGTGTGGGCGAAACCTGGGGAGCCGACATATACGACACTTGCTCTGGCAGGAAAGTGGATTCCATTAATGCGACATGCCACTGTTTAAGCAAAGACGGAAAATATGCTTTCGGCCTGAACTATGCAAGGCTGCACAGGCTGGGTGGATATGGATATATCGGTTTGGAAGATTTTTCGGGGAATGAGAACATGCCTGTTGACGACGGCATCTATGTGACAAACTTAGAAAGTAAGCATACGAAACTGTTAGTCTCAATTAGAGATGCAGCCTTGTGCGACAGTAGCAGCAGCTCGCAGTCTTCATCATTTCATCACTACCTCACCCACGCATGCTTAAGCCCTGATGGCAAACGCATCGCTTTCTTGCATAGATTTATCCTGCCCGACGGAGGATTGCGTACAAGACTTATGACAATAGGAACTGACGGGAATAACCTAAGATGCTTGGCAGCAGGCTTCTTGAGCCATTTTGACTGGAAAGATGATAATACGTTGTTTATTTATGGACGCATAAACACAGCCATAGACAAGATGCGTAATAGCCAAATTTTGACGTTGCCGTTAATGCCACAGCTCGTAAAACTGGGTAAAAAGATGTTGCAGATGGGGCTAAAAAGAACGATGAGCGGCAACATGGGCTTTATGCTGATAAGCGACGAAGACGGAGCCTTACCGTTAAATGCAGCCTCTGGAGTGATTACGGCAGACGGCCATCCCATGTTTTGCCCAAGCGACAGGAATTTGATTGTCTGCGACACATATCCCGATAAAGAACGTTGCCGTGACCTGTTCCTTTATGATTTCACGTCAGGAGAACGTAAGAACATAGGCAGGTTTAAGATGTGGAACGAAGAAGTAGACATGTCGTTGTCTCGCTCTTTTTTATCAGGCATTGATTCAAGTATTTTGAAAAACGTGGCAAGTGTAGGGCAGATAAGTTTTACGCGTTCCGGTTTGCATTGCGATTTGCATCCGAGATGGAATTATTGGGGCACGAAAATAGCGTTTGACTCCATACATGAAGGCACACGCCAGATTTATACCTTTGACTTGAAACAAAAGAAATGAGCACCATCGCTTTTCTACAACCTGAGATACCGCATTATCGCACAGAATTTTTCTCATTGCTGGGAAAACGTGTAAATCTCTTGGATTTGTATGCTTATGATAAAAGAGAATATGCCATAAAGCAAGGATTTTGCCCAAGCACTGTGAAAGCCAAGCACATACGCAGCTTCTCTTTAAAAGGAGTATTGTTTTACGAGCCATTCGTTTTTTTTACAAAACGATATGACGTGTTGGTGCTGATGCTCCATCAAGGACATTTCACAACATGGTTGCTCCTCCTCACAAAATTCCTGCACCACAAGCGTATCGTACTATGGGGACAGGGTATTTCTGTCCAAAGATACCTGAAAGAAGTAAAGAAGGTCAATCCCCTTTTACGGTGGATGATTTCCATGGCCGACGGTGTCTTACTGTACACTGCCGGCGAAGTCGATATATGGAAAAAAATATTCCCACAAAAACCTATGGTTTCATTTAACAATACAATTTCAGGAATAAGCGATATCGTTAAATTTATACATCCATTGTCAAAGACAGATTTAAGGAAAAAATACGGTATTAAGGAAAAAACGGTTTTTTTGTTTTGCGCACGCTTTAATTCAAATTACAGAAGAGTTGATTTATTATTGTCTGTCATAAACAAGCTGGATAGTAAAAAGTTCGCTTTCGTGATAATAGGTAAAGGTGACAAAAAGCCCGATTTTTCAAGATTTAAGAATGTTTATGACATGGGGGAAGTATATGAACGCAGTCTGAAAAACGACTTGTTCTCACTGTCTGATATATATTTTCAGCCAGGCTGGGTCGGACTTTCAATCGTTGAAGCAATGGGATACGGATTGCCCATATTTACATTTAGGCGTTCTTGCGAAATAAAACAATGCGTCGAGTACTATTACATACAAGAAGGGTATAACGGCTTACTCTTCGATGACGTTGATGACTTTGTGAAAAAGACATCCCAGTTGACCGTAACGGATATAAGCCAGATGGGACATAACGCAAGAGATTATGTCAAGAATAATCTAACAATGAAGCATATGGTTGAATCAGTTTTCAGCATATTATAGTTTTCGAGTGCAGCCAATCCTTTTTATGAAAATCCTTCATTACATTCCAAGCATCGACCGCTCGGGCGGCGGAACTTCATCTTATATGCAATTGCTGGCAAAAGAACTTGGAAAAATCACCGAACTGCATATAGCCACTCATGCGTCGGAGCATCCCGTATTACTGGAAAATGCCGAAGTGCATTATATCGGAACGCTGCTTGGCGGCAAGATGAAAGGCGACTGGCTGCGCCTATTGGGCCATATACGCCCGGACATAGTCCATATCAACTGTTGCTGGATGCCGCAGTGTGCTTTGGTGCAAAGGTTGTCGCAACGTGCGGGTTACAGGGTAGTGCTTACACCTCACGGTATGCTTGAACCGTGGATAATCAGGCGACACTATCTTACAAGGAAATTACCAGCATTATTGTTGTACCAGAAAAAGGCTGTGGTTGCGGCTGACTGCTTGCATGCAACGGCTGAAAGTGAGAAAGACAATTTGTTGAATTTAGGATATAACACACATGTAGAGGTGATTGCCAATGGGGTGGATATTGATGGAATTGAAATAAAAAAATCGTGGAAACGTAAAAGACGATTACTATTCATATCGCGCATTCATGTTAAAAAGGGTATAGAGTGCCTTATTGATGCTGTGACTGTTATGAAAAGCTCATTACAAGATTATGAGGTGGTTATAGCCGGAGAGGGAGATAAACATTACGTTGATATGTTGAAGAAAAAAACAGTTGATTGTGGCGTGGAAGGAATAGTTCACTTTGTTGGATGGATTTATGACAAGGATAAATGGAATCTGATAAAAGAGTCAGATATATTTGTCTTACCAACTTATTCAGAAAATTTCGGCATTGTTATAGCTGAGGCATTGGCTTGCGGTACACCAGTTATAACAACTAAAGGGGCACCTTGGCAAGATTTGGAGACTTGGAGTTGTGGATGGTGGATTGAACGTGATGTTGACAGTTTGGTGGGCGCATTGAAGGAGTTTTTGAAATTGGATGAATTTGAGCTTGAGCGTATGGGGCGCAACGGACGACAGTTGGTTGAAGAAAAATATTCATCCAAAGTTATGGCTGACAATATGGTCAGGCTTTATGAAAGTTTGATGTAGCTGAATGTGCTACGATTTGCTTTGAAAGTTATTTTTGCGGCTAAGTGTTTTTGATGTTTGTCTCATCTGGAGAGAATGGATCTTCATAGAACACTTGAAAGTTTTGATGTTAATCTTACCGGCAGGGAGCGTGTAGCGTTGTTACGTCGTCATTCCTTGCATCTCAAATATTCTCAAGCTGTTGAACTTTATGCCGATACGGATAAGCCTTTGCGTGTTATTGCTGATGAATGTGGGGTTACCGTTGGTGGCTTGAGTAATTATTTACGGAGGTATTGGCGTGAATTGGTACTGCAAAGGCATAAGATCTTAGCTGAAGGTATAAATCCTGATGAAATAAAGATAATTCAGGCTGGTAAACAGAATGTTATTGCTCATGCAAAATACAAAAAGGCGGTGGCTGCTTGTGGAACGTTGAAGAATATAGACTTAAATATATCGCAAGTGGCGCGCAAATACGGAGTAGACTGTACGGCGTTACTGAATTTTATGCACGTACATTATCCTGATATATTGAGCTGGCGAAAAAAAGTACGTCTTCAGCTCGGTTTAGATAAAAATGTTCATCATGGTCTCCGTTTAGTTTGCCAAAAGCAGTATGCAGAAGCAGTGGATTTGTATCGGAATACAGATATGACAATACATGAGATTTCCGAGAAATGCAAAGTATCTGAAGGTGGATTAAGTCAGCACCTGCGTTTTTACCACAAAGACTTGTTGGTGAGAAAACGAAACCAGCGTAAAGCGGTAAGTGCTTCTGAAAATAAAGTGCTTGGTGACATGCTCGGTAACGGTCGCAAGTATTGTCCTTCACAGGCAACGGAAAAGAAATACGCCGTGGCATTGAAAATGTATAGAGACACAAGTCTGACAATGAAAGAAATTGTACAACGTACGGGTGTGCCTGCTGAGGGTTTTCGTTTTTACTTGCATAAATGGCATAAAGAGCTTGTTGCTGAGCGTAATTGTTTATCTGGTTCCAGATGTTTGAAGGTCACGAGGGCTAAATATGAACATGCCATTGAGAGCTTGCGTGATAATCCTCGGCCAGTTAGTGTTGTTGCGACTGAATTTGGTTTTAATCCGGAAGTATTCAGGGCTTATTTGCATAAGCATGAACCGGATTTGGTTAAACAACAAGGAATGGTACGTATCTCCAACGGAAAAACTATTTCCCGCCGTAGTGATGAACTTTATTCAGAAGCCGTGAATTTATATGCCACGACAAGTGAAAGTTTACGTGCTATTGCGACCAGGCTTGGTCTTGTGTATAAGACCGTTGACGGTTTTATTCGCCGTAATTATCCTGAAGTTATTGCCCGTCATAAGGCTTTGGTGAAAAAGTAAAATATGGTTTTTATAAAATAATATCATGCCGGTAGCATATAACTTTCAGTCGCCTTATACTACGGCAAACCGTATTAAACGAATGATTTGGGTTATTTGTTGGACGTTGTTTGCTCGTCCGTTTCCTAAAAGTACATTAATGCCTTGGAAACGTTTTTTATTAAGGCTTTTCGGTGCTAAAATTTCGGGAACGGCCAATGTTTATGCTACGGCAAAAATTTTCATGCCGTGGAATCTTGTGATGAAGGATTATTCTTGTCTTGCTTCAGGAGTAGATTGTTACAATGCGGCTGTGATAGAATTGGGCGAAAGCGTTACTGTCAGTCAACGGGCCTTTCTTTGTACGGCATCGCACAATATTTCTTCATTATGTAATGAACAGATAGAAAAGCCTATTATACTACGAAAAATGTCATGGATTGCAGCAGAGGCTTTTGTTGGACCAGGTGTAACAGTCGGAGAAGGTGCGGTTGTGGGGGCGAGAGCCGTAGTCGTTAGGGATGTTGAGCCATGGACTGTAGTGGGAGGTAATCCTGCCAAAGTGTTGGGGAAAAGGGTATTGACATATGAATAACTCTATTGCCGCCATAATCCTGACATACAATGAGGAGAAACACATTTCCCGTTGTATAAATTCAGTTAAGAATGTTTGTAATGAAATATGGGTGATTGATTCATTCAGTACAGACAAAACATGTGAGATTGCTGCAAAGTTGGGGGCTAAAGTTAGACAGCATGCTTGGGTTAATTATTCTTCCCAGTTTAATTTTGCTGTTCATTGTTGCGAGATACAGTCAGAATGGATTTGGAGGATAGATGCAGATGAGTATTTAAGTGGAAATGTAGGTTGTAAAGTAAAGGAATTATTGGCAAAGTGCAATGATGATGTTAATGGTGTGTATGTGTGTAAGCGTATTGATTTCATGGGGCGTCCGTTAACGCACGGCGGATGGTATCCGTCATATCATTTAAAGATTTTCAGAAAGGGACATGGTGAATGTGAGAGCCGTTGGATGGATGAACATATCAGATTATTTGATGGCACATCTCTCGTTGTGTATGATGGTGATCAAGTTGATGCAAATTTGAGTGATCTTACTTGGTGGACGAATAAACACAATGGTTATGCGACACGTGAAATGGTTGATATGTTAGTTACAGAATATGGCATTGGTAATACGGATATGGAGATTAAGGCAAGTTTTTTTGGTAAGGAAGATCAACGTAAGCGGTGGCTAAAACAGAAATACGCTAAGGCTCCATTGTTTGTCCGTCCATTCGTCAATTTCTTTTACAGATACGTATTAAGGGGAGGTTTTCTCGACGGGAAAGAAGGTTTTGTTTGGCATGTGTTGCAAGGTTTTTGGTATAGGATGTTGGTGGACGCGAAGATATATGAGCTGAAAAAGCGTTTCGGTTTCGACGATGATAAGATAAAAGAATATATCAAGATTACTTACTTAAAGTAATCTGAACTTTATAATAAAAACAAATGATGGTTACAATTATAACTTCCTGTTTCAACCGCGAGTCTACCGTCGGGCAAACTATTGATAGCGTGTTGGGACAGGACTATTCTGACATTGAATACATAATTGTCGACGGGGCAAGCAGTGATGGTACGCTTGCGGTTGTCAGAAGTTATGAAGGATGTGAACGACTTACGAAAATTGTTTCCGAGCCAGACAGCGGGATGTACGAGGCAATCAACAAAGGGATAAGGATGGCAAAGGGCGATATTGTCGGTCTGCTGCATTCTGATGATTTCTTTTACGATAGTCATGTCATTTCTGATATTGTCAAAATCTTTAATAATACGGGCGCCGACATAGTTTACGGTAATGGGCTTTATGTTGATGCCGAGTGTACGGACAAAGTTGTGCGTAACTGGGTAAGCGGGCGTTACCGACGTTGGAAGGTTCGTTTCGGATGGTTGCCGTTGCACCCCACGGTGTACATCCGTCGTAGCGTGCTTGAGCGTTGCGGGTTGTATGACGAGAGTTACAAGATAGCTTCAGATTCGGATTTCCTTGTCAGGTATCTTTATGAAAACAAACTGCACGTGGAATACCTTAATAAGTATTTTGTCAAGATGCGTATGGGCGGGTTGTCAACCGGAGGAGCAAGCCGCTGCCAGATATGGGAAGAAGACGTACGTATGTACAAGTCGCATGGCTTCTTGGGTGTTCCGACAAAACTGATGAAGATGGGATGGAAGATACCTCAATTCATCGATGCGAAAATAAGGAAAAAGTTTCATAATGACTGATACGGAGAGACTTTTCTTTTATTTCTTGCGCCGCGGACTGTGGGGGGATACTTCAGCGATAGATATTGTTGCTGGTGACAGTTGTTGGGGCGAATTGTTCGACTTGTCGTGCCGGCAGGCTGTCTCCGGTATTGTTGCTGACGGAATAGTTAGGGCTGGCATCCGTCCGTCGGCAGGATTATGGAATGAATGGGTATTCCATTTGCTGCATATAGAGATGATGAACGAGGCGATGGCTCATTGTGGAGGAATGTTGCTTGATATGCTTGCTGCTCATGGCGTAACGGCTGTTGTATTCAAGGGACAAGCTGTTGCCCAATGGTATCCCAATCCTTTACACAGAAGTTATGGCGACATTGACTTGGTTATTGTTGAAGGCTGGGACTGCCTAGTTAATGTATTGCAAGATAAAGGAATCCCTTATTTTTACGAGAACGGCGACATAATCGTTGAACAGCTTGGGAATGATTTTTATAACGCTAAATATGCCATGTCATGTGGCGACCGGTATAGGGTTGAGTTCCATCCAACTTTCGAGACGCTTTATAATCCGTGGATGAATAACCGCTTACAGCGTATAGTTACAAAGACATCTGAATGGTGGACTGTCAATTTCGGTAGTAGTGTCATTCCGCATGATACGCTTGAGTTTAATTTGGCTTGTGTCATCCTCCACATTCAGCGTCATGTCCTGTCTTACGGTATAGGCGCCAAGCAGATTTGTGATGTAGCTATAATGCTTGGAAAGTCAGGTGTTGACATTCCAAAACTGAAGGCCATACTTAATCACCTTGGTGCGTTGCGTTTCAGTACGGTGCTGTTTCGTTTTATAGATATTTATTTATCTGAAAATGTTTCGATGTATGGTTTGTGTCGTGAAGACAAGGATGTCGCACTTCTTTATGACATCTTTATGAATGATGGTTATGTACTTAAAGAGGAGCGGGTGAATATTGGTCGGGGAATACAGCGGGCGCCATTACGTGTTATAAGAAACGGATGTTTCTGGACGTGGCGCAGTTTACGGCTATTCCGATTAATGCCGGGCGAGGCCTTTTTCTTTATGTTTGACAAGGTTATTGTACGGCTTAAGATGTTGTTCGGTGTAAAGAGTTGAAGCGTTCGGTTTATTGGGGGAAATAATTAAGTGAATAAATCATATAGATTAATTTGTTGAATAATTATGAAGAAGACAATGTTTTTTGTTTTGGCGTTGTTGCTTATGTGCAACGGCGCTGTCGCGCAGACGGTGGTCAGCGACACAGTCCGTGGTGAGACGGTAGTGCAGCCACAGCCTACGGACGATCATTATCGCGTTGTTACCAATCGCTTTTGGGACAACTGGTTTGTTTTTGGTGAGATTGGCGCCCACGCTTTTGCCGGCGACTATGGTAGTGTAGGTGACTTTGGCGGACTAATCTCTCCGGACTTCAAGATTGGTTTTGGTAAGTGGTTTACTCCGGGCATAGGTGCCAAAATCCAGTTTGGTATGGGTAACTCCAAGGGGTACAGCAAGGAGGAAACCATGTTTGTCGATGGCGGTCAGCTCACCGCTGATGACGGTACTCCGTACTGGGAAACAAAGATGAAGTGGCTTGACTTCAGTGTCAATGCCATGTTCAATCTTTCGCGTCTTTTCTGCGGTTACGAGGGTAAGGAGTCTGAACGGTTGAAGAACCAGTTTATTGCTTCCGTCGGTATTGGAGCGTTACACCATTATGGTATCTCAGCCCAGCGCAATGAATGGAGTGGACATTTCGAATTGCAGTACAGTCGTTTCTTCAGTAAGAAGAAGGATATTTCGCTTGATGTAAAGGCTCATGCCATTCTGTACCAGACTAACTTCGACGGAATTACCAACAAGGCGAACGGTGAGGACAGCCGTTGGTTTGATGCTAACGTAGGTCTCAGTGTTGGTCTTACTTACTACTTCAAGAAGCGTCATTGGGACCGCTGTCTGCAGTGCGAGGAGCCAGTTTATATTACCAACACTGTGCTGCCTGAACCTAACTGCCCCGAGTATAAGACGATGGTGTTCAACGTTTTCTTCCCGAACAACTATTCTGGCCGCGACGATGCCCCGATTGTGAGCGGTGCTACGGTTAATGCGATAGACTATCTTGCATCGGGTGTGTTCACGCAAAAGCGTTTCGTCGATACTGACGCTGTTGCTTCCGCCCTTGGTTCAGGACGCTCGCTCGCGTCTTTCAAGACGGAGGATATTCCCACGGTTAAAGCCAACCAATGTGAGGCTGACGGTGTGTCGAGAGGTTACGAAATGTCTTCGTCGCCAATCTCTCTTGACATGGATGCTGCCAGCATGAATGCGTTTAAGGACAAAGCCGGTTATTATTATGCGCCTGTTTATTCTGGCGGAAAGACATGGTATTACCGTGTTGACTCGGAAACTTCCACACAAAGCCTTGTGTCGAAGGATAATTACAAGGAGAGCGCTTCGTATGGATTAAACGCGCATTCAGGTCTTGACTTAGTACGCCAGAATATGACTCTCGACGAAGATGCCGACTTGTACAGCTTTGCCGATATCTATGCAGCTGTTGAGGGTGATGGCGGATATATTTCAGGTTTCACGGACAACTCAACCGTGGCAGAGCTGAAGAATATATTTGAGAACGGCCGTATTCAATTTGTATCTGCCGAGGGATTGGCCACAAGCCAGGATAATTACGTAGGCGAGGATGCCGAGAACGTTGGTCTTGAGCGTAATAAGGCACTGGCTTATAGTCGTGCCCGCACGGTAATACAATGGCTCAAGGACAGTGGCGTGTTCAAGAATATTGGCCGCAACAGTTTCTCCCTGAATGCCTTGACAGATCCTGTAAGCGTTGTCAACGACAAGAGTACGCGCGGACTTAACGCCAAGCTTAACCGCTGCGTAAAGGTACGTATCAATTATGTTATTGAAAAATAATTGGGATTAGCCCATTTTTTGAATGTCTTGTTATATATCGGACGGCAGACGACCCGCTTTTTACACAAATTGCGGTCTCGTTTGCCGTCTTTTGCATTGTATATGATGGCTTTCTGATGACATCTTTTTATTTGGAATGGAATTCGATAATGACAAACTGTTTGAAGAGATAGCCTCGTTGCTTGCCCGTGGCGTTGAAGTAACTGTTGCCGTCAATGGGCGCAGTATGAGGCCGTTGCTGGTTGAAGGTCGCGACCATGTAACCTTGCGTCGGTGTATTATTGACGATGTGCGGCGCGGCGACGTGGTGCTTGCACGCGAGAGCGGTTGCGGTCGTGTGTTGCTTCACCGTGTCATCAGGCGTGACGGCGACACACTGGTTTTACAGGGTGACGGTAACCGTGTGCAGACCGAAACGGTTTCCGCTTCTGAGGTTGTTGGAGTGGCCGTGGCCTTTATGCGCAATGGTAAGACTTATACGGCACGCAGCCTTGCCGTCAGGGTGTATTCTTCATTCATTCTGGCGTTTATGTCCTTGCGCCGCTCCTGGGTTAGGCTTAGGATAAATGCAGGATATGTCAAGGACGCGTCTATCGGCCATCGTACAGGAATATTGTTGAGTTGTATCGTCGGTATTGTCTCGGTCGTACTCTCGCTGGCCTTTATATATTTTTCCAAGCATGTGATAGACGTGGCAACGAGGGTTGTCGATGGCAATGTTGCCGTGCTCATTGCGGTGTTGGCCGTTCTTGTTGCCTTGCAGCTGCTTTGCAGCGCCGCCGGCACATGGATAGGTGCGCGGCTGCATGTAGGCTTGGGTAACGCGTTGCGGCATGCTACTTTCTCGCGCCTGATGTCCATCAGGTGGATTGAGCTTGAGCGGTTCCATACGGGCGACATCGTGAATCGTGTCGAGCGTGACACAGCGTCGGTTGTGTCTGTGCTTGCCGGCACGGTTCCTGCTTTTATAGTGTCGTTTGTCCAGTTTGCCATCGCTCTGGCGTTCTTTTGCGTCCTCGACCCGTGGTTGCCGTGGCTTGTAGTTTGTGGTTTCCCTATATTGCTGCTTGGTGGGCGTTTTTATATGAAGAAGATGTACCATTACGCTCGCCTTATACGCCGGAGCGACAGCATGATACAGTCGGTAATCCAGGAAAGTCTGCAACAGCGTACCGTCGTCAAGGCCCTTGAACAGGGAACCGGGCGTGTGGGCACGCTTGACTGTCGGCAGTCAGAGTTGCGCGGTCAGGTTATGGGCCGCACGCGCTTCTCTATTTTGTCACGCTCTTTTGTGTCGGCGGCTTTCGCCATCGGTTATTTGGTCGTGTTCTCGTGGGGTGTGGTGTTGCTTGGTGCGGGCGCCATAACGTTCGGCACGATGGCAGCCTTTCTCCAACTTGTAGGCAAGGTGCAATATCCCATATTCGACATGGCCCGCCTTGTGCCGTCACTGGTTGACGTGCTTGCGTCGGTAGACCGTCTGCGCGAGATAGAACAGCTTTCGGCCGAGGATGTAGACGGCCGTGTGTCGGTGCCTTGTGTGCCTGACATCGTTTTTGATAATGTTACGTTTGATTATGGCAAGGGCGAAGCTCCCGTGCTAAAGTGTTTTTCATACGTTTTCCCCGCAGGCAGTTGCACTGCCGTGCTCGGTGTTACGGGGCGTGGCAAGACTACGCTTGTGCGCCTGCTCCTTGCGCTTGTCGAGCCGATAGAAGGCAGCGTCTCGCTTGTGTGCGGTGACCAACGTTACGCTGTATCGTCACGGACGCGCTGCAATTTTACTTACGTGCCGCAAGGCAACACTTTGTTTAGCGGCACGGTGCGTGACAATCTGCTGATGGGCAACCCCGAAGCCACAGACGACGAGATGCGCAAGGCGCTGCATACGGCCGAGGCTGATTTTGTATTTTCCCTGCCTGACGGTATTGATACTCCCCTTGGCGAGCAGGGTGGTGGACTTAGCGAGGGGCAGGCCCAGCGCATAGCCGTGGCGCGCGCCATATTGCGTAAGAGCCATATCCTGCTGTTCGACGAGGCTACGTCAGCGCTCGACGCTGCCACTGAAAGCCGCCTTGTGGCCAACCTGCGCAGCGGCTGTGCCGGAAAGACACTTGTATTCGTAACCCATCATGAGGCCGTAGCCTCAGTATGCGACAATGTGTTGAGGCTGTAAATTTTATTCATCGGCGGTTCTGTAGGATAGAAAAACAAACATTATCTTCGGCATATTTTTTTATAATCTTTTCTAATCCAAGTATCACCCTCATTCTATCGAATTGTTATTCTTTTTTACTCGGGCTGTCATTTTTCTTCAATAGAGTTATCATCCTCTTTTAATCCAGGCAGTCTCATTCAGTCATTCCGCGCTTCGACGCGGAATCCAGTGATGGCAGCCATTTTTTATACGCTATTTGTACTGTCGTTCCGCATCGAAGCGCGGAATGACAGATACCCACTGACCGCTTGAAGTAGGATTATTATCACATCATTCTTATACCGTACCCACTTTAAAGGCTGTGTTTTATAAGTAAACAAATAATAATAATTTTCGCTAAACTTCTGTCAGTCTGTCAGTATTGAAGATAACTCGCTGGTTATCAGAAAGTTGGGTAATGAAAGATTGAGAGTGAATCTTTCAGCTTCTTTTACGCCGGCAACTGACAGGAAAGGGCTGACAGATGCCCGTCAGATATCTGTCAGCTCATAAACAACTGACAGCCAGGCTATTAAGAGCAAGGCTGAAAGATGAAAGAACATTTTGAAGATAAACAACAACGGGAAAACAATGAAGATGCAACAGACCATCTTTTGCTTTTCAATACATACTCTTTGACAAGCTAAAAGGCCGCCTTTCATGAGGCAAAAGACTGCCTTTTACCGTCAGAATGAGGCACATCAATTGATAATAACACGTGAGTTCGGTATAATAATGATGTGCCAATAATCCTACTTCAAGCGGTCAGTGGGTATCAGTCATTCCGTGCTTGACACGGAATCCAGTGACGGCAACCATTTTTTTATTGTTAAAATAAGATGTTTTCTGGATTCCGTGTCGGTGCACGGAATGACTGAATGAGACTGCCTGGATTAAAAGAAGATGATAGCTGGATTAAAGGATTGTGATATTTGGATTCAGTGAAGATGGCATTCCTATAAATAGATGAACACTAAACCTCCATGTTATGTCATTCAATAGTCACAAGGCCTTGGCTTTCCATTTCAGTTAATAATTCTTCGACGTCGGTCTTTGCTTCTTCTTCAGTAACGTCATACTCGGCGGCGAGGCGTTTGGCTATCTCTTCCGCCGTAAGCGGTTCCTTTTGCAGGGCGCTTATTATGCTGACGGCAGTGTCGCTCAGCATTGCCATCTTTGAAAAGTCAACCTCTCCGCTTGCGTCTATCAGTACATGCTCGTCAGCAATACTCCTTATCAGGATCCCGTCTTTTATTGTTGCTTTCATTTTTATTTTGATATGATAAAGGCCACGTTTCTGTTTGAGCGTGGCCTTTATCCGTTGTTTTGAGTTATGAAAAACAATGTTTATTATTCATTAATATATAAAACCTTTACAGGTTGAATGTCTAACTTTTCAGGAGCATCCCAAAAACCGCTGCGAGTGCTTGAATTATTTGCAGCATTGAATGCTTTGGCCAATTCTCTTACATTATACATTATTACTATAACTTGCGTTGTATTAAATGCAGGTACACCTTCCCAACTATAAGTGATATACTTTGAATTTACATCACTCTCTGGATTTTCTGTATTATTTTTTATAAATGCATAAAAAGTGAAGTCTTGGGTGCTATTTTCGTCATATGGAGTTACTAAGTAATCAGCTTTTGCTGTTGATACACCATAACCGTTGTAAGTTTGGCCTACTTCTCCCTCTTGACGATTGTATGTTATGTCTCTAAATGGGATATACTTTTGTTCGTTTGTTGCATAGTATCCATATTGATGCCCGTCTTTATAACCCACTTCCCCAGTGTTCATGTTGTATGTATCACAAAAATACGGACCGATATATAATTTACCTGAAAAGGTGTATGGTGATTGCCCTACTTCTGTCTCAAAATCTTCTGGACTTATATAATAATATTCACTTGTAGGAGTGCTAACAAGCGGAGCGTCTAAATCTGTAAATAAGAAATAAACCCTGAAAGCAGAGCATTTCCTTTTCATTAAGAGTCTACCATTCAACCCTAAATTAAAGACATCTTGCATTGTATAGTTGCCGTCGCTTCGATATATTTCTTTGTTTTTATCTGCATTTCTGATTAAAACACTTTGCCCTGTAATTGGGGATGCATCAACGGAAGTTCCCTCCCAAACTTCATATTCCTCTGAAGAAAAATATATTTCTTCATCTTTGTTGAATTTCGCGGACGATGTTCCGTCTGCTGACCTTATGGTATAACCTCCGTCTTCTTCTTCACAGAAATAATACCTGAATCCATTGCCATCACAGTCTTCACATTCTTCAAGCTGTTCGATGGGAAGTTTTACCACTTTATTCGGGTCTGTAACGGAGTGCATATAGACATAATCTGCATCATATTCGGATGTAAATCCACCAGTGTTGTCTATAAATCTTGTAGAATTTGATGAGCTTTTTTCACCCTCATCAGCAGATATATTTACGGTAATTCCGTATTCCATCCCTTGTTCCGGTTCCATTATTGTTTCATCATTATCACTGCATGATTGAAGTGAAAATGATGCAACCATCAATATGGAAAATAAATATAAAATCTTTTTTTTCATAAATTCGTAGTGTTTTTTAGTTTTGTCCTGTTTCCGTATTGTAGTCATGCCAATCTAAAGAACCGTTAAAGTTATTCATTTTAGTGTCTACTCTACCAGTTTCTGAAGTTATACATTTTGAACTCATCATACATACTGAATTGCAAATGGGATTCTGGAAATTCCATTCTACAAGTTTCATTGTTGGTTTTACATACTTTTTTTTCATTTATAGTCTTCCTTTCTTTTGTGTAGTTTCTTATTTAAACATTCGGATGCAAAGTTATTACATTAATTTAATATGAAAATTAATTTTTCCGTTCAAGAGGTGCCATTAAGTCATAAAGAAGTGCCAAAAAGTCACGGGGTGTTGTTTGGCTTTACAAGTCTTTCAGTATAAGGCTGTTTGCCCTATCGATGGCGCTTGTGTCGAGTGAGGCCAGATAGATACGTGTGGTTGCCTCTGAATCGTGCCCCATGCCCTCGCTGATTATCGAGATTGGGATGTTCTTGCTTCGGGCTACGCTCGCCCAGCAGTGGCGTGCCACGTGCATGGTCAGCGGTATGTGCAGTCCGGCCAGTCGTGCTACCTCTTTTAGGGCAATGTTGACGCGGCTGATGGCGTTGTGGTATTGCGTCCGCTCGTCGGCCATGGGGTTGGTGATTATCGGCAGGAGATAGCGGGTGGCATGGTTGCCGTGGTATTTGGCGATGATGTCCTCCATGCATTTCTCCCACTTTACGGTGAGCAACTGTCCCGTTTTTCTTCTGCGATAGGTGATTATTCCGTTCTTCAGGTCGGACTTTCTTAGGTAAGCCATGTCAACGAACGACATTCCGCGGGTGTAGAACGAAAACAGGAACATGTCCCTCGCATAGTCAAGTTTATGGTTGTTGGCCAGGTCAAGTCCCTTGATCTGGCGTATGGCTTTCAGCGGCATGGCACGTTTTACGGTTTTGTCTATTCCGGTGTAGACGTGCTTGAACGGATAGCGCTGCTCAGTCAGTTCGTTTTCCACGGCGCGGTTATATACCGCGCGTAGTATCCGCATGTAAAAAGATGTCGTGTTTGGGCATATGCCTTTACCCTTGAGCCATGCCTCGTATTGCATCATCATGTTGCCGTCAATATCGCAGAGGATGATGTCCTGGCCGGCGCGGAACTTCATGAAGCTGGCCAGTGTTGAGGTGTATGTTTCAGATGTGCGTATCTTGCCGAGTTGTTTCAGCTGGCAGATTACGCCTTGCATGAAGTTGGACAGTGATTGTTCGCTTGCCGGTTTTATGTACTTCTTTACTTCGCGGCACTTCCTGCCTGTTGTGGCAGAAGGGTGGTATTTTACCTTGATTGATGTCATTCACTTTAATTTTTTAGTTTGTTTTTTCACTTTCCGCTTTCGGCGGCTGTATATCATCGTCCTCTGACATGGCAATGTGCCGGCCGTGGTAGCCGGTTTAATGCCATGGCGCCATGGCGGTTGAGATTTTTAGCCGATACGGAATAAAGGAAATGCGTGAGTCAGGGATTGGATACTTTGTTAAAACGACTCCAGCCGTTTTCCTGAAAACCTGTCGATTATAAGATAATTTTCTGTATGTCTGTTCACGGAAGCCATCGCTCGTATGTTTGTAATTGTTTGTTTAAAACTTGTAGAGATACAAAATATTTGCGAAATGGCCAACTTTTTCTACGAATTTATTATCCAGGCTATTGTTAACGCGCTTCTTAGCGGCGTGCGTATATAAGTAATCATGCACGTAGAAAGTGTGTTTACGCTTGCGATGTTCATTTGCTCCCGTGACGAAGCAGAGCTAATAAGGAATGCGGCAAAAGTGAATGGTTGGGTAATATGCGGCTTTTTACGTTCTGATATGTGCCCTTTTGCATGCAAAAACGCCGTCTTTTGGATTCCAAAAGACGGCGTTTCGCAATGAATTGATTATCAGGTTGATAGTGATACACTCGCGTGTATCTGTGTGTTGTTGAAGGTTTTTATTCCTGTCCTTCCTGCATGCGGCGCAGCAGGGCCTGGTCTGTCTTGTTCTTGTCCGACGAGTGTTTCAGCACAACGGCGTCGATATAGAACACGATTTCTTCTGCCAGGTTGGTGATGTGGTCGCCCGTGCGCTCGAGGCGGAGGAACACTCCCTTGAAGTCAAGGCAGAAGGCGGCTTTCTCGGGGTGCTGGCCAATGTAGTCAGCCAGTGCCTTTGTCGAGGCGGCGTTTATCTCGTCTACGAGATTGTCCTTCTCGAACAGGGTGTTGGCAAGTGCCAGGTCTTCGTTCTCAAGCGCTGTTTTTGCCGTTGCCAGCATGTCGAGCACGGCGTCGGCCATTTCCTTCAGTCTGGTCTTTTCCAGCAGTTCGGCATCGATACGCTCGCCGTCCTGGCGGATGATGAATCGTGCGATGTTCTCTGCAAAGTCGCCTATGCGCTCAAGGTCGGTGTTTATTTTCAGCATTGCTACGATGAAACGCATGTCGACGGCCACCGGATTGTAAAGTACGAGGAAGTCTTCGATGTCGCAATCCAGTTTCAACTCGTAGGCGTTGACGCGCTTCTCGCGGATGAGCACGTCCCATGCCTTTTCTTTGTCAACGGTAGGTATGGCCTCGCATACATTGTTCATCTGGTCGTATACGAGTGTCCACATGTCGAGTATTTCTTGACGTATGGATTTCAGTTCATCTTCTACGAATTTTACCATGATTCTGTTTTATTTTGTTGTTATAAGGTGCATCGGCAGTTGTTGTATTCTGTTATGCTATTATCCGAACCTTCCGGTGATGTAGTTCTGCGTCTCCTCCTTGGATGGGTTGGTGAATATTTTTGTGGTCTTGTCGAACTCGATGAGTTGGCCGAGATAGAAGAAGGCCGTCTTGTCGCTTACGCGGGTAGCCTGTTGCATGTTGTGCGTTACGATGACTATGGTGTAGTCTTTCTTTATCTCGTGTATGAGCTCTTCCACCTTGGCTGTCGATATAGGGTCAAGAGCCGACGCAGGCTCGTCCATGAGCAGTACCGACGGTGCCACGGCCATGGCGCGCGCTATGCACAGACGCTGCTGCTGGCCGCCTGAGAGGGCGTAAGCCGACTTCTTGAGTTTGTCTTTCACCTCGTCCCAGAGAGCCGCGCCCTTGAGTGATTTCTCTACGCGCTCGGCTATGAACGTCTCGTCCTTCACGCCGTTCACGCGCAGTCCGTAGGCAACGTTCTCGTATATGCTCTTCGGGAACGGGTTGGGGCGCTGGAACACCATTCCCACGTTCTTGCGCAGCTCGTCAACGTTTACCGAGCGGTCGTATATGTTGCGTCCGTCGATTTTAATCTCACCTTCAAGCCTGCTGCCCGGAATGAGGTCGTTCATGCGGTTGAACAGGCGCAGGAAAGTTGACTTACCGCAACCTGACGGACCGATAAACGCTACCACCTCGTTCTCTTCTATGTTCATGTTGATGTTCTTCAGGGCATGGAACGACCCGTAATAGAAATCTACATTCTTTGCTTCAATCTTGCTCATATCTGTTCTGTTCGTATTTTATTGTTAGTTGATTTATGGCTGGAATGCCGCCTGTCGGTTAATTAGTCTTCAACTTGTTCTGGAAATAGTTGCGCAAAGCATTGGCCAGAAGGTTGACGAAAAGTATTATTATTATCAGCACAAGCGCCGTGCCGTATGCTATCGGTATTTGCTTTTCCATGTCTGTACCGCTGGTGGCAAGTACGTACAGATGGTACGGAAGTGCCATACACTGGTCGAACACACTGTGTGGCAGCTGTGGCAGGAAGTATGCGGCGCACGTGAAAAGTATCGGGGCAGTTTCGCCCGATACACGTCCGAGCGCGAGGATGAGGCCCGTTATAACGTTGGGCATGGCCATGGGCAGGATAACCTTGCGGATGGTTTGCAGCTTGGTGGCGCCCAGCGCGAGGCTGCCTTCGCGGAAGCTGTCAGGTATGGCCTTGAGCGCTTCTTCCGTGGTCCTTATGACAAGCGGCAGGGCAAGCAGTCCGAGTGTAAGCGAACCTGCAAGAATACTGTCGCCGAACCCAAAGAAATTGACGAACAACGACATACCGAACAATCCGAATACTATTGAAGGAATGCCCGCAAGGTTGTTAGTCATCATTCGGATAAACCTCACCAAACGGCCGCTTTTGGCGTATTCGTGCATGTAAATGCCGCTCATTATACCGAGCGGAAACGCTACTATTGCGCTGCCGACCATCAGATAGAATGTTCCTACGATGGCAGGCCATATACCGCCGCCCTTCATACCGTCAGTAGGCGGTGTGGTGATGAAGTCCCAGTTGAGCACACCTACACCTTTTATTATTATGAACGCCAAGATGATGAACAATATTGTGACAATCACCCCGCTAAGTATGCGGAACAGGCCGAAGGCTATGTTCTCGGCAAGAATTTTCCTCTTGTGGTTTCCGGCCTGAAGTTTCATTTCACTATCCATAGTGTTTCTGTTTTATTCTTGTTATGGTCTGTAAGACATGTCGTGGCATTAAGCCATCGTGTTTATTTCTTGTTTTTCGCCGAAATATATTCAACGCTCGAGTTGATTATCAGTGTTATGAAGAACAGCACAACACCGAGCAGGAACAATGACTGGTAATGCGGTCCTCCGGCAGGAGCCTCTCCCAGTTCGGCGGCGATTGTGGCGGGGATTGTCCTCAACGGGTCTGTTATCGAGAGCGGTATTACCGCGGCATTACCCGTAACCATAAGAACGGCCATTGTTTCTCCGAACGCGCGTCCAATGCCAAGCACAATGGCAGACGTTATACCTGAAATGGAGTATGGCATTACTACCTTATATATAGTTTGCCACCTTGACGCTCCCAGCGCAAGACTCGCTTCACGCTGCGATCGGGGACAGTTTAGCATGGCATCTTGGCTTACCGTGATGATAGTAGGCAGCGCCATAATCGCTAATACGATAGCGCCGGCAAGTCCACTTTCGCCTACTGGCAGTCCGAACACATCCTGCAAAAGTGGAACTATTACTATAAGTCCGAAGAAACCGTAAACTACAGAGGGTATGCCGTTAAGCAGCTCGATGACAGGTTTAAGGATTTTGCGCATCTTTTCTGACGCTACCTCCGACATGTATATTGACACGGCAAGTCCAAATGGCAAGGCGAACAATATGGCGAAAACGGTAACCCAAACTGTGCCGAGTATCAGCGGGACGAAACCGAATTGAGGTGCAGGAGTGGCTGTAGGGAACCATTCATTGCCAAAGAATACTTCCGAACCGGCAATATGGTGGTCTTCAAGCTTCTTGCCAGTAAAGTCTTTCTTAATGAAATTGTTTGGAACAAATGCAATAATCCCTTTGTTTTTCTCAACCAGCTTTTCAATACACTTGTCGGCATTGGCATAATTCTTTCCAAGTTCTTCTTCGGTGAAGAATTTTTGCATGTCGTCAAATCTGAATAGCATGATTTTTTCGTCCGTACCTCCGACATCTTTCCAGTTCGTGATGTCTTCGTCGAAGATTTCCTTGATTTGCTTCGCGTTAAGCTCGTCTACAGGATTGCTTTTGTTAACGACAAGAGTGTACCCGTCTTCGATTGTCTTTTGCGAGAACAATCCGAAACCTTCAGAGAACAGGAACAATACAATCAGCAGGATAACAACGCTTGTGAGAAAGCCGCTGCATGTTATTATTCCTGTAATGATTTTCTCTAAAACCTTTTTCATTGTTATTTACAGTTTGCTATTTTCTGACCGCAAAAGTAGGGCATAATCATAACGAAAGCGTGACACGGTGATTACAATTGTATTACATTGCCGGCCATTGTGTAGCTGTAATACGAATGTAACACATGTGTAACCGCAATGAAAACCGGAACTTGTTATTTCGCACTCGAAAATCGATAACAATGAATATGGACGCTTTAAGAATTATGACGGCTGTGGTCTTTTCTGTTGTGACGATGGTCGCAGCCGGACAGAAAATCAAAGGCAGTGACACTGTTCTGCCAGTATCGCAAGAAGGTGCAGAAGTTTATATGAAGCAGAATCCGCAAGCGCGTGTTACCGTGACCGGAGGCGGATCAGGCGTGGGATTATCAGCACTGATTGACGGAACTACTGATATTGCAATGGCTTCACGTTCGGTAAAGTTTAATGAACGCGTGAAGATAAGCAATAGCGGTAAGCAGTTGCGCGAGGCTGTAGTGGCTTATGATGCCTTGGCTGTAATCGTCAATCCGAACAATCCTATTTCGCACCTTACACGTGAGCAACTCGAAGCGATTTTCCGTGGCAAGGTCACCAATTGGAATCAGGTAAAGGATTATTATACTGGTAAATATGGACCGGATCTTAAAATCATAGTTTATTCTCGCGAAACATCTTCGGGTACATACGAGTTTTTCAAGACCAGCGTGTTGCATGAGAAAAACTATATGGCAGGCGTGCTTTCAATGCCGGCTACGGGAGCTGTAATCCAGTCAGTAAGCCAGACAAGAGGCGCTATAGGCTACGTAGGCATGGCTTATGTAAACAAGAATGTCAAGGCCATCAAGGTGTCTTATGACGGAAAGCACTTTGTTTATCCAAATATGGATACGGGGCGGCGCCATATATATCCGATTATCCGTGAACTTTATTATTACTATACGGCAGACAAGGCAAAGGTGGTCGAACCGTTTATCAACTTCCTCCTTTCTCCCAAAGGTCAGAATATTGTAATGAAGAGCGGATACGTTCCGGCAAGATAAAGGATAAAAGATTTGGGATAATATGAATCCGGCAATCCGGCGTATTGGCGTCGGGTTGCCGGATTATTTTTGTATATTCATAGTCACGATGGTAAACATTTTGAATTTTCTTATTTACAAATGTTTCTGCTGCGTGTATTTTTTGTACTTTTGCACCCGAAAATAAAGTTTGGCACATGACGCAAAGATATTTTCTGTATTTTAAGTATGACGGAACGTCTTACCATGGTTGGCAATCCCAACCCAACGGAAACACGGTTCAGGATGAACTTCAGCGTGCATTGTCAACATTGTTGCGTGAGGATATACAGGTGGTGGGTGCCGGCCGCACTGACACAGGGGTGCATGCGCGCATGATGGTGGCTCACTTTGATTTTTCCCAGGACATAGATTGTGCCCAGCTGGTTTACAAGCTTAACCGTATTTTACCGCGAGACATCTCTGCCGACAAGGTTGTCAAGGTCGGTGGTGACATGCATGCCCGCTTCAGCGCGGTTTCGCGTACGTACCATTATTACGTACATCAGCATAAAGACCCGTTCTTACGGTCATATTCATGTCAGCTGACGTATCCCCTCGACTTCGACCTCATGAACCGTGCGGCGGCCATGCTCATGGAGTATGACGACTTCGCGGCTTTCTGCAAGAGCAATACTGACGTGAAAACGACGCTGTGCAAAGTCACGGAGGCGCGCTGGGTGAGGGACGGCGAATACCAATGGCACTTCGTGATAACGGCCAACCGATTTCTCCGCAACATGGTGAGGGCCGTGGTCGGCACGTTGGTAGATGTAGGACGTGGGCGCATCACTCTTGACGGTTTCATGAGGATAATAGAAGGTAAGCAGCGCTCGGGAGCAGGAGAGAGCATGCCGGGCAACGCATTGTTTCTTGAACGGATAGAGTATCCTGCGGACTTGCAGGCTCACGGGCTTGACACATAGGCCGCATAACTTGTTATTATACGGTTTATCCGTCCATCGTCCATCTTGTTTTTCATTTTAAACTATTCATTTTTTATTCAGGTATGTGGCTTTTATTAGCGTTTCTTTCGGCTGTATTACTCGGCTTTTACGACTCATTCAAGAAAAAGTCGCTTGATGGGAATGCCGTTATTCCCGTATTGTTTCTTAACACTTTATTCTCTTCGCTGATATTCCTTCCGTTCATCTTCTTGTCGGCCAATACTACGGCACTTGACGGTTCGATATTCTATGTGCCGGCAGGCGGCGGATGGGAGGTGCATAAATACATTATATTAAAGAGCCTTATCGTACTGTCATCATGGGTGCTCGGCTATTTCGGGATGAAACATTTGCCGCTGACAATAGTCGGCCCGATTAACGCCACACGCCCAGTGATGGTGCTTGTGGGTGCGTTTATCGTGTTTGGCGAGCGCCTTAACGTTTATCAGTGGATAGGAGTAGCGCTGGCGGTAGCTTCATTTTTTATGTTGAGCCGTAGCGGCAAGAAGGAGGGTATCGACTTTAAGCACGACCGTTGGATATATTTTATCGTACTGGCAGCGTTCCTCGGTGCGGTAAGCGGCCTTTACGACAAGTACCTGATGGCTCCGGTGGAGAGCGGCGGGGTAGGGCTTGAACCTATGGTTGTACAGAGTTGGTATAACATTTATCAATGTTTTATGATGGGGGCAATGCTGTTACTTCTGTGGTGGCCAAAGAGAAAACACACCACTCCGTTCCGTTGGGACTGGTGCATAATATTCATCAGCGTATTCCTCAGTGCCGCCGATTTTGTGTATTTCTATGCATTGAGCATGCCGGACGCAATGATTAGCATAGTGTCGATGGTAAGGCGCGGCAGCGTTATAGTATCATTCCTGTTTGGAGCGGCCCTTCTGCATGAGAAGAATCTCAAGAGTAAGGTAGTAGACCTAATTCTTGTGCTTCTCGGAATGGTGTTCCTATATATCGGCTCGCATTAATTTGGGGAATGTACAAGTGTTTGAATGTCTGCTAAAAAACAACAATTTGTTTTGATTTTTAACGTAAAAATAGTATTTTTGCATCCGAATTATTAAGAAAAAGACATTATATCTTATGGCTCATAACATATTTAAAGGCCTTGGCATAGCCCTTGTCACACCTTTTACTTCTGACGGTGCAGTGGACTATGCAGCGCTGAAAAGGCTCTTGGATTATCAGCTTGCCAATGGCGCCGACTTTTTTTGCATACTTGCCACAACGGGAGAGACCCCTACATTGACAAGGGATGAAAAACAGAAAATAAAAGAACTTGTTGTCGGAACGGTAGGTAGTAAGGTGCCAATACTGATGGGCTGTGGAGGCAATAATACAGCCGAGGTCGTAAATGAGCTTAATACGGGCGATTTTTCCGGTATTGACGGTATATTGAGCGTCTGTCCGTATTATAACAAACCTTCCCAGGAGGGTCTTTATCAACACTTCAAGGCAATAGTCGCGGCAACTAAACTGCCGGTGGTGTTGTACAATGTGCCAGGACGTACTGGCGTGAACCTCAAGGCTGAGACCACAGTAAGACTTGCGCGTGACTGCCAGAACATAGTGGCGATAAAAGAGGCCAGCGGCAGTCTTGAGCAGGTGGACGAAATCATAAAGAACAAACCTGACTCGTTTGACGTAATCAGCGGCGACGACGCCCTTACCTTCCCGATGATAGCGTGCGGCGCGGCCGGTGTGATTTCGGTTATCGGTAATGCCCTGCCTAAGGAATTCTCGCGCATGATACGCCTTGAAATGAACGGCGAAATGGAGAGCGCACGCAAGATACATCACAAATTTACCGACTTGTTCAGCCTTTTGTTCGTAGACGGAAATCCAGCCGGTGTAAAAGCCATGCTTCACGAAATGGGCATGATAGAGAACGTTCTACGCCTGCCGCTCGTGCCGACACGCCTCACAACAATGCAGAAAATAAGCGAGTGCCTGAAGTTCAGGCTTTAGTGAAATACGCTTAATTACAACGCAAAAGGTGGCCTTTCGTCTTATGAAAGGCCACCTTTTGCGTTGTAATTCACGACTGTTTAATAGCGAATGAAAGTTGTGAGAGCATCGTTTGATTGCTTAAAGCTAAATTACTGATTCAGAGCGCCATAAAAATATGCCGCCATTGGCCCTCTGTCTACAAGAAATCGGCACCTGTAATTAACCAATAAAAAAGGCACACCGATTGGTGTGCCTTTTTGTTAAGATAATCAAACGAAATTAATAGTTCTCTGCCTTAATCTGGAAGAAGCTCTGCGGATGGTTGCAAACGGGGCAAATCTTGGGAGCGTTCTTGCCGATAACGATGTGGCCGCAGTTAGCGCACTGCCAGATTGCATCGCCATCCTTAGAGAATACTTTTTGCTCGTTTACATTGCCAAGCAGCTTGCGGTAACGCTCTTCGTGAGCCTTTTCGATTGCGCCAACCATGCGGAATTTAGCGGCAATCTCCTTGAAGCCTTCCTCGTCAGCTTCCTTCGCCATGCGGTCGTACATGTCAGTCCACTCGAAATTTTCGCCTGCTGCGGCAGCCTCGAGATTGCTTGCGGTATCCTTGATGTCACCGCCCTCGAGGTACTTGAACCACAGTTTAGCGTGTTCTTTCTCGTTTCTTGCTGTCTCTTCGAAAATGTCTGCTATTTGCTCGAAACCTTCTTTTCTTGCTTTTGAAGCGAAATAGGTGTATTTGTTACGTGCTTGCGACTCGCCTGCGAAAGCTTCCTGCAGGTTCTTCTCTGTCTTTGTTCCTTTCAAATCTTTCATGATGCTTTTGCTTTAAATTTTTATTTGTTTATACTCTATTATTTTCGTGACCTCGAAGTGTTAATTGAAATAATTTCTTATCTTAATGTCATAAGAGGTTCACTTATGCAAAGTTAAGCAATTAAAGTCAAACGGGCACAATCTATTGTGTTTTTTTAATTAAATTGTTATTTCCCCACATATGGAGCGGCTCATGTAGTTCCTGACAATCTTGTTATCGGTGAAATTGCCTTGCAGGCACATGAGCTTGGTTACGGCGCACTCAACAGTGCTGTCAAAACCACTTATTACTCCAGTGCTTTTCAGTCTGTAACCGGTGTCATATCTTGTCATTTCAACTTTGCCGGCAAGGCATTGGCTGATGTTCACTATCGTAACTCCGCGTCGGCTTGCTTGTTGGAGAATCCTGGTAAGCCATGGCTTCTTTGGCGCGTTGCCGCTGCCGAAGCTGCGCATTACTATCGAACGAAGTTCTGGGGCATCAAGTACGTGGCGTATGATGTTTTCTTGGAGTCCGGGGAATAGCGAGAATACAACGACATTGGGGTCTATTGCAGTATGTGGTATCATTGGCTTGTTGAAGTCCGGTTTCAGGATATGGTCAACGTTGTAAACAATGTTGACACCGGCTTCAGCAAGGTGTGGAAAGTTGAACGATTCGAAAGCATTGAATCCGTCGGCGTTTGTTTTTGTTGCCCTGTTGCCTCGCAGCAGTTTGCCGCTGAAGTAAATGCATACCTCGGGAACGATGGCTGTACCGTCGCTGTTAACGGCCGAGGCAATCTCAATACTTGTTATGAGGTTCTCCTTCCCGTCAGTGCGCAGTTGGTTGATGGGTAACTGGCTACCTGTGAGTATTACAGGCTTGGTCAGATTCTCAAGCATGAATGACAGTGCTGAAGCAGTGTAAGCCATTGTGTCAGTTCCGTGTAAAATAACGAAACCGTCATATTGGTCATATCTTTCGGCTATGATTCTTACCAGCTGCGACCATAATCTTGGGGACATGTCGCTCGAGTCGATAGGTTGCGTGAACTGGTATGTCTCTACGGCGGTCTTCAGCATGCTGAATTCAGGAAGACAGCTCACCAGGTGGTTAAGGTCGAGGGGCTCCAACACTCCCGTTTCCGGGTTCTTTCCCATGCCGATAGTCCCTCCGGTGTATATCAGTAATACTCTATTGTTTTTATTATTATTCATTTGCGAAATAGAATAGCTGAGTTCGACATCGTTTACGTAATTTATTTTGTGCAAATATAGCTTAATTTACTCTGAAATCAAAAAAAATAATGTATATTTGCATAAATAAAAACTTGATACTACTAATTTATAATTAACACTTTAAATAAAACACAAACATGAAAAAATTTATGGATGAAAACTTCCTGCTGGAAACTGCTACAGCCCAGGATTTATTTCATAATCATGCGGCAAAGATGCCGATTATAGACTATCATTGTCATCTTATTCCGGAGATGGTTGCCAATGACCATAAGTTTAAGAGCATAACCGAACTTTGGTTGGGCGGCGACCATTATAAATGGCGTGCGATGCGTACTAACGGAGTGGAGGAGAAATATTGTACCGGCACAGAAACTAGCGATTGGGAAAAGTTTGAGAAGTGGGCAGAGACCGTTCCGTATACTTTGCGTAACCCGCTTTACCATTGGACCCATCTCGAACTTAAGACGGCTTTTGGCATAGATAAGTTGCTGAGCCCAAAGACAGCAAGGGAAATATATGACGAATGTAATGAGAAATTGCAACAGCCTGGATACACCGCACGTGGATTCATGCGTCGTTATAATGTAGAATGTGTCTGCACGACAGACGACCCAATTGATGATCTGAGATATCATAAGCAAACACGTGAGAGCGGTTTCGAGATAAAGATGATTCCCGCATGGCGTCCGGATAAAGCAATGGCTGTAGACAACGCTAAGGCTTTCGCTGATTATGTAACTCGTCTTGGCGAAGTGGCAGGTGTAACAATATCAAAATTCCAGGATCTCGTTGACGCCCTGCAGAAGCGTCATGATTTCTTCAACGAGAATGGTTGTCGTCTGTCAGACCATGGAATAGAAGAGTTTTATGATGAGCCTTATACCGACAGCCAGATTGAAACGATATTCGAAAAGGCTATGCGCGGTCAGGAGTTGTCACAACTGGAAATACGTCAGTTCAAGCACTGCATGCTAACTGTGTTTGCCGAAATGGATTATGACAGCGATTGGACACAACAATACCATTATGGAGCTATACGTGACAATAACAGCCTGATGTTTAAGAAGCTCGGTCCTGATACCGGATTTGACTCTATCGGAGAATTTAATACGGCAAAGGCCATGAGCCATTTCCTTGACCATCTTAATGCTGAGGGCAAGCTCACGCGTACCATATTATATACATTGAATCCTTGTGCTAATGAGGTTATTGCTACAATGCTTGGCAATTTCCAGGATGGTTCTTGTCCGGGTAAAATACAATTTGGTAGCGGATGGTGGTTTAATGACCAGCTTGACGGCATGACAAGACAGATGAACGCCTTGTCTGTTCTCGGTCTCTTGAGCCGTTTCGTCGGAATGTTGACGGACAGCCGCTCGTTCTTGTCGTATCCGCGCCATGAGTATTTCCGCCGTCTGTTATGTAATCTGCTTGGTAATGATGTAGAAAAGGGATTGCTTCCGGACGATAAGGAAATCCTGTACCGCATGGTTGAGGATATAAGTTACTACAATGCGAAAAATTACTTTAAGTTTTAAATTTTAAAACAGATAAAAGCCTCTTCTGCTCCATTTGGGCGGGAGAGGCTTTTTTAAGCTATTTAATTTATTAAATATTTGTGGGTTTCGGAAAATAAAAGTATTTTTGCAAAGTTTTACGATTTTATTACAACACATAAATTTATGAAGAAGTTACTAAACGTGGTGTTATTTGCCGTATTATGCTTCATTTTAGGGAGCTGTGCCAGCGGTAAGCATATTGCTTATTTTCAGAATGCCGACTCAGTAAGCCTTGAAGCTTCTAAAGGCCTTTTTGACGCACGAATAATGCCAAAAGACTTGCTTACGATTACAGTAAGTACCACAGACCCTAAGGCGGCGACGCCTTTCAACCTGTCAGTTACCAACACATTGAATTCTTCAGGAGTTTTGTCTACGGGAGGTGGTGCCCTGCAAACTTATCTTGTTGATAATGACGGATACATTAATTTTCCGGTAGTCGGCGCTATCAAGGTTGGCGGATTTACTAAGCGCCAGTGTGAGAATGCAATTAGGGAGAAGATTCTTCCATATATGTCAAAGACTGAGAATCCTATCGTTACGGTAAGGATGGCAAGCTTTAAAGTCGGAGTAGGCGGCGAGGTAAAGTCACCCGGCGTATATACTGTGGACCAGGAGAAAATCAGTGTGCTTGAAGCGTTGGCCAGAGCCGGCGACATGACGATATACGGTAGGCGTGAGAACGTATTGCTTGTGCGTGAGGATTCAACAGGCCAGAAATCGTTTCACAGATTGAATTTGAATGATGCAAATTTGATAAATTCTCCGTATTATTATTTGCATCAGAACGATTATATTTATGTTGAACCTAACAAAGTGCAGGCACAGAACTCGGCAATTGGTTCGAGTGTGACGATTTGGTTCTCGGTATTGAGCGTTGTTACGTCTGTTGCATCTTTGGTCGTTAACGTATTAAGATAATATAGAACATGTGTGGCATTGTTGGCTATTTGGGAACAAAAGACGCTTTCCCAATCCTAATGAAGGGACTTGGACGGCTCGAATATCGCGGTTACGATAGTGCGGGTACGGCCTTGTTGAATTCAAACGGCGGATTGAGCGTGTATAAGACAAAAGGCAAAGTTGCAGACTTGACAGCATTCTGTAATGACAAGGATGTGTCAGGTACGGTTGGCATTGCCCATACCAGATGGGCCACACATGGAGAACCTTCATCCGTTAATGCCCATCCGCATTATTCGGAATCAAAAAATCTAGCAATCATTCATAATGGCATAATCGAGAATTACGCTGATTTAAAACGTAAATTGCGTGAAAAAGGTTTGTCATTTCGTTCTGATACGGATACGGAAGTCCTTGTGCAGCTTATTGAATATGTACAGACAAAGAAAAATCTTGACTTGCTTACAGCTGTTCAACTTGCATTGCATGAGGTAATTGGCGCTTATGCGATAGCGCTTCTAGACAAGCGTGAGCCTAACCAGATTATTGCTGCATGTAGACAAAGTCCTTTAGTAATAGGAGTCGGTGACAATGAGTTTTTTTTAGCTTCAGATGCAAGTCCTATTATAGAGTATACGGATAAGGTTGTGTATCTTGAGGACGGTTGTATTGCCGTTATGCGTAAAGGCGAGGATCTGAAGGTTGTCAATATATTGAATCGTGAACTTTTCCCTAAAATACAAACTGTAGATTTAGATTTAGGTCAGATTGAGAAAGGTGGATATCCTCATTTTATGTTGAAAGAGATATTCGAACAACCTGAATGTCTGACAAATTGTATGCGGGGGCGTGTAAATGTTGAAGCTACCAATGTAACCTTAAGCGCTGTTATTGACTATAAAAAACAGTTGCTTTCAGCCAAAAGGATAATAATCGTTGGTTGTGGAACGTCATGGCATGCAGGATTAATTGGAAAACAGATAATCGAGAGCCTTTGCAGAATTCCTGTTGAAGTTGAATATGCAAGTGAATTTAGATATAGAAATCCTGTTGTAACTGATAAGGATATTGTTGTTGCAATATCCCAAAGTGGTGAAACAGCCGATACTTTGGCTGCCGTAAGGCTGGCTAAACAATGTGGTGCGTTCATTTATGGGATTTGTAATGTTATTGGAGCCAGCATTCCTCGTGCGACGGACACGGGCTCATATATTCATGTCGGGCCAGAAATTGGCGTGGCGTCTACAAAAGCGTTTACTGGTCAGGTGACGGTTTTGACAATGCTTGCCTTGGCTTTGGCAAAGGAGCGTGGTACGGTTGATGATGATACATATTTCAGTATTGTCAGGGAATTGAGCGTAATACCTCAAAAAATGCAGGAAACTCTTGAGCTGAATGACCGTATCGCAATGTTGAGTCGGATATTTACTTATGCGCGTAATTTCTTGTATTTAGGTCGAGGTTATAATTATCCTGTTGCCCTTGAGGGAGCATTGAAATTGAAGGAAATCAGTTATATTCATGCTGAAGGCTACCCTGCGGCAGAAATGAAGCATGGTCCAATCGCTTTGATCGATTCTGATATGCCTGTGGTCGTAATTGCGACACGTAATTCAATGTATGAAAAAGTATTGAGTAATATTCAAGAAATAAAAGCGCGTAAGGGAAAAGTTATCGCTTTGGTAACAAAAGGTGATGATACAATAAGCAAGATGGTTGACGAGGTGATAGAGCTACCAGATACGCAAGAGTGTCTTGAACCGTTGGTAGCTACAATCCCTTTGCAATTATTGGCTTATCATATAGCTGTCTGCAAAGGTAAAAATGTAGATCAGCCTAGGAATTTGGCAAAGTCTGTAACAGTAGAATAATTATTAATGTGGGAAGCTAATGTGTCGTGGTTAAATATATTTATGATATGTCATGTCCGTTAGCTTTTTAAATCTTATATAATGGAACCTTTGAAGCATGAATGTGGAGTTGCAATGGTAAGATTACTAAAACCATTGGAATATTACCAGCAGAAGTATGGAACTTGGATGTATGGGCTTAACAAGCTCTATCTTATGATGGAAAAGCAGCATAACAGGGGACAGGAAGGTGCTGGAATGGCATGTGTTAATCTTGATGCCGTTCCTGGTTCGGAGTATATGTTCCGTGAACGTGCAGAGGGCTCCAATGCCATTACTGAAATATTCGGTAATGTTCACAAGAAATTTGGTAAAGCCACAGCGCAACAGCTTTCAGATGTTGAATATGCAAAGCATAATTTACCGTTTGTCGGTGAACTCTATATGGGGCATTTGCGTTATTCCACAACAGGTAAAAGCGGATTGTCGTTCGTTCATCCATTCTTGCGTCGAAATAATTGGCGTGCGAAAAACTTGTGCTTGTGCGGGAATTTTAATATGACAAATATCGATGAGATATTTGAGAAATTAGTTAAGCAAGGACAGTCACCCAGGATTTATGGTGATGGTTATATTACCCTTGAATTCATGGGACATAGGCTCGACCGTGAGGTTGAGCGTAATTTTGTTGATGGCAAGAATCTCGGTTTAAAAGACCAGGAAATCACGAATTATATTGAAGATAATGTCAAAATAAGCAATGTCTTGAAATCAACGATGGCTGATTTTGACGGTGGCTACGTGATGTGTGGCATTACAGGTAGTGGTGAGATGTTTTCCATGCGTGACCCTTGGGGTATTCGTCCTGCGTTTTGGTATAAAGATGACGAGATTGTTGTTCTTGCCAGTGAACGTCCTGTATTGCAAACGACATTTGACCTTGAGTGTGACGATATTCATGAGCTTGAGCCTGGTTGCGCATTGATCGTAAAGAAAAATTGCGAGGCTTCGGTTGAAAGAATACTTGAGAAACGGGGAGATTGTAAGTGCTCGTTTGAACGTATATATTTTAGTAGAGGTTCGGATAGGGATATATACAAGGAACGCAAAAAGCTTGGTGAACAATTGACTCCGACAATACTTAAGGCTGTCGATTATGATACGGAACATACCGTTTTTTCCTTTATTCCCAATACAGCCGAAGTTGCATTTTACGGCATGCTTGGCGGATTTAAGCGATATATAAATGAGCAGAAGATAAAATCCATAATGGATATGGACCATAAGCCTTCTTATGAGGAACTTACAAATCTTTTGCACCAATATGTAAGAAGCGAGAAAATTGCGTGGAAAGATATTAAACTGCGTACATTCATAACGGAAGGGACTTCAAGGAACGATTTAGCTTCGCACGTATATGATGTGACTTATGAGTCACTTGAACCGTACAAGGATAATCTTGTTATAATAGATGACAGCATTGTGCGTGGAACAACATTGAAGGAAAGTATCTTGAAAATTCTCGATCGTCTGCATCCGAAGAAGATTGTAATCGTAAGTAGTTCTCCGCAAATACGCTATCCGGATTATTATGGTATTGACATGCCGAGTCTGGAAGAATTTTGTGTGTTCCGCGCAACAATTGAGTTATTGAAGGAACGTGGAATGTACCAGCTTATTGAAGACACTTATAATAAATGTAAAGCAGAATTGAAAAAGCCAAAAACCGAAATGCAGAATTGCGTGCGTGATATATATAAACCGTTTACGGTTGATGAGATAAACAGAAAAATTATCGAGATGTTGCGTCCCGAAGGAATGACAACTCCGGTTGAACTTGTTTATCAGTCAATTGAAGGTTTGCATGAGGCTATTCCCGGACATAAGGGTGATTGGTATTTTACAGGCATTTATCCAACGCCTGGCGGAGTAAAACTTGTAAACCATGCATTTGTCGAGTATGTCGAGAATGTTTACAAGTATGAACAAAAGTTTTAAATCTACGTGAATGTGAACTAATAGCCCACGGCAGGCACTTGTGCCGTCCATGGGCATTTTTTTGAAAATACGCAATCGTTGCTTCTTGGACAAAATCCTTTGTGGCAGCGTTTGCATCAAGTAATAAAGCGCGACAAAATGAGAAACGTAACTTTAGTATTGGAAGATGGAACTAAGTTCCACGGAAAGTCTTTTGGCTATGATTGCCCTGTTGCTGGAGAGGTGGTGTTCAACACGGCGATGATGGGTTATCCTGAAAGCTTGACGGATCCATCGTATGCAGGCCAGTTAATGGTGCTTACATATCCATTGGTCGGTAATTACGGTGTACCGCCGTTTACTGTTGAGCCAGATGGAATAGCCTCTTTTATGGAAAGTGACAAGATTTATGCATCTGCAATTATAGTTGCGGATTACAGTGAGCAATATAGTCATTGGAATGCAGTTGAGAGCCTTGCCGATTGGCTGAAGCGTGAGAAAGTACCAGGTATTACTGGTATTGATACGCGTGAACTTACCAAGGTGTTACGTGAACATGGAGTTATGATGGGTAAAATCTTGTTTGACGATGAACCTGATAACATTCCAACGGCGAATTATGAGGGCGTAAACTTTGTAGACCAGGTAAGTTGCAAGAAAATCATTCGATATAATGAAGGCAGTGGAAAGAAAGTCGTGCTTGTTGATTGCGGTGTTAAGAACAATATTATAAGGTGCCTGGTTAATAGAGGCGTTGAGGTTATCCGTGTACCTTGGAATTATGATTATACGGGTATTGACTTTGACGGCTTATTTCTTGCCAACGGTCCTGGTGATCCTGATATGTGTGAGGATGCTGTAAATATAATACGTAAGCAAATGAGTATTTCTACAAAGCCGATATGTGGAATATGTATGGGAAACCAGTTGCTGGCAAAAGCTGGAGGAGCGAAAATATATAAGCTGAAATACGGACATCGTTCACACAACCAGCCGGTTAGATTGGTTGGAACTGAGCATTGCTATGTAACCAGCCAGAATCACGGTTATGCTGTTGATGCATCAACTTTGGACAAAGAATGGGAGGAACTTTTCGTCAATATGAACGATGGCAGTAATGAAGGTATACGCCATAAGACCAATCCTTGGTTCTCAAGCCAGTTCCATCCGGAGGCTTGTTCCGGGCCTGTTGATACAGAATTTATGTTTGACAGGTTTGTCGATGCGTTAGTTAAGTAATCTGAATGAGGAAGTCTAAGTCGAAAGGTGAAAAAATATTGATATGAAATACAATGATATAAAGAAAGTTCTGCTTCTTGGTTCTGGAGCATTGAAAATAGGTGAAGCGGGTGAGTTTGACTATTCTGGTTCACAGGCATTGAAGGCTTTGCGTGAGGAAGGCATTGAGACAGTGCTTATTAATCCGAATATCGCCACTGTGCAGACATCTGAAGGCGTTGCCGATCAGATATATTTTCTTCCGGTTCAGCCGTATTTTGTCGAGCGTGTAATAGAGAAAGAACGTCCTGATGGCATTCTATTGTCGTTTGGAGGACAAACTGCTCTTAATTGTGGCGTTGAGCTTTTTAAGAGCGGTGTACTTGAAAAATATGGCGTACGTGTTCTTGGCACTCCTGTTCAGGCCATCATGGATACTGAGGATCGTGAGCTTTTTGTTGATCGCCTTAACGAGATTGACGTAAAAACAATAAAGAGTGAGGCTTGCGAGAATATAGAGCAAGCACGTAAGGCTGCTTCCGATTTAGGTTATCCTGTTATAATCCGTGCGGCTTATGCCCTTGGCGGTCTTGGCAGTGGATTCTGCGATAATGAGGAAGAGCTTGACCGTTTGGCAGAGAAAGCTTTTTCATTTTCTCCACAAGTATTGGTTGAAAAGAGCTTAAAGGGATGGAAGGAAATAGAATACGAAGTTGTGCGTGACCGTTATGATAACTGCATAACCGTATGTAATATGGAGAATTTTGACCCTCTTGGTATACATACGGGTGAAAGTATTGTAATTGCTCCGTCGCAAACATTATCTAACAGTGAGTATCATAAACTTCGTGCGCTTTCAATAAAAATTATTCGTCATATCGGAATTGTCGGTGAGTGTAACGTTCAGTATGCTTTCGACCCCAAGAGCGAGGATTATCGTGTCATCGAGGTCAATGCCCGTTTAAGTCGTAGCTCTGCATTGGCGTCTAAGGCAACAGGTTATCCGCTTGCCTTCGTTGCGGCCAAGTTGGGGTTAGGTTATGGCTTGTTTGAGTTGAAAAATTCCGTTACAAAGACAACAAGCGCATTCTTTGAACCGGCTCTTGACTATGTTGTTTGCAAGATTCCACGTTGGGACTTAAGCAAATTCAGGGGAGTTGACCGTGAATTGGGCTCATCCATGAAGTCTGTCGGCGAGGTTATGGCCATAGGACGTAACTTTGAAGAGGCTATACAAAAAGGCTTGCGTATGATAGGGCAGGGCATGCATGGGTTTGTTGAGAACAAAGAACTTGAAATCTCAGATATAGACGAAGCATTGCGTGACCCGACGGATAATCGAATATTTGTCATTTCTAAGGCCATGCATCGTGGATATACCATTGACCAAATACATGAACTGACGAAAATCGATAAATGGTTTTTGTATAAGTTGAAGCATATTATCGACATTGACGAGGCTCTGAAAAAGTGTAAGAGTGTTAATGTCCTTGACAAGGAGCTGCTTCGTATGGCCAAGGTATATGGCTTTACGGATTTCCAGATTGCCCGTGCTGTCGGTCTTGAGAACGAGCTTGGCAATATGGCGAAAGCAGGATTGGTAATCCGCAACTTGCGTAAGAGTTACGGTATATTGCCGGTTGTAAAGCAGATAGACACCCTCGCGGCTGAATATCCGGCTCAGACGAATTATCTGTATGTTACTTATGCCGGTGTGAATAGTGATATAGCTTTCGAGCGTGACAAGCGTTCAATTATAGTACTTGGATCCGGAGCTTATCGTATCGGTAGTTCTGTTGAGTTTGACTGGTGCGGCGTGCAGGCCCTTAATACAATAAGAAAGCAAGGTTGGCGTAGTGTCATGATTAATTATAATCCGGAGACTGTTTCAACAGACTATGACATGTGCGACCGCCTGTATTTCGACGAATTGACGTTCGAGCGTGTTATGGATATCATTGACCTTGAATGCCCGCATGGCGTGATCGTGTCAACTGGTGGCCAGATTCCAAATAATCTTGCTATGCGTCTTGATGCCCAAAATGTACCGATTCTCGGAACATCGGCTAAGGATATTGATAATGCGGAAGATCGCGCAAAGTTCTCCTCTATGTTAGGCCGTAACGGTATTGACCAGCCGGAATGGAGCGCACTGACATCCATGGATGATATAAACAAGTTCATTGAGCGTGTCGGTTTCCCTGTGTTGGTACGTCCTTCATACGTTCTTTCCGGAGCGGCGATGAATGTTTGCTCAAATAACGATGAACTTGAGCGCTTCCTCAAGCTTGCTGCAAATGTCTCAGAAGACCATCCAGTTGTTGTAAGCCAGTTTATTGAGCATGCCAAGGAGGTGGAAATGGACGCTGTCGCCCGTGACGGAGAGATAATCGCTTATGCTATTAGCGAACACATTGAGTTTGCCGGAGTTCATTCAGGCGACGCAACTATACAGTTCCCCCCGCAAAAATTGTATTGTGAGACGATACGCCGTATCAAGCGTGTGAGCCGTAAGATAGCGCAGGAATTGCATATTAGCGGTCCTTTCAATATACAGTTCCTTGCACGCGACAATGATATTAAGGTAATAGAGTGCAACCTTCGTGCGTCACGTTCGTTCCCGTTTGTCAGCAAAGTTCTTAAAATCAATCTGATAGAACTTGCTACGAAGGTAATGCTTGGGTTGCCGGTAGAACGTCCTGACAAAGATTTGTTCGACCTTGATTATGTCGGAATAAAGGCCAGCCAGTTCTCTTTCAACCGTTTGCAGAAAGCCGATCCTGTTCTTGGAGTCGACATGGCGTCAACCGGTGAGGTAGGTTGTCTTGGCGATGATACAAATACTGCTCTATTGAAGAGCATGCTTTCAGTAGGCCAGCGTATCCCTGAGAAGAACATCCTCCTTTCGACCGGTGGCCCGAAGCAGAAGGCCGAAATGCTCGACGCGGCCCGTCAGCTCGTCAAGAACGGATATAAACTTTATGCAACGGTTGGCTCTTCAAAATTCCTTACCGACAATGGGGTGGAGAATACGTTAGTCTATTGGCCGTCTGATGCCGACAAACATCCGCAGGCTCTTGACATGTTGCATAATCATGAAATCGATTTGGTTGTGAACATTCCTAAAGACCTTACGGTAAGCGAGCTTTCAAACGGTTATAAAATACGTCGCGCTGCTATCGACCTCAATGTTCCTTTGATAACTAACAGCCGTCTTGCTACAGCGTTTATCAATGCTTTCTGCCGCGTGCGGCTTGAAGACATCGACATTAAGGCATGGAGTGAGTACAAGTAATGCTTTAATTAATAAAATACAAAGACAGGCCGGATATTGGATTTTTTCAATGTCCGGCCTGTCTTTTATATCAGTCTGTAAAGTCGTTTGTTGACTTAGTCCTGTTCGGGGGTTATCAGTTTGTATCCCTTACCGTGGATATTGATTATTTCAATCTGGTCATCATCCTTCAGGTGCTTGCGCAGTTTAGTGATGTATACATCCATTGAACGTGCGTTGAAGTAGTTATCGTCAATCCATATGGTCTTTAACGCAAAGTCGCGCTGGAGTATTTCATTTGCGTGTGAGCACAGCAATGCAAGCAGTTCATTTTCTTTAGTTGTCAGTTTTGTCTGCTTTTCACCGATGGTGAGTAGCTGTTTTTGCGTATCGAAGGTGAAACGTCCGATATGGTATATCGTGTTTTCCTTGTTCTTCTTGCCACGTACGCGGCGGAGTATAGCTTCAATACGGAATACAAGCTCTTCCATCGAGAATGGCTTTGTGATGTAATCGTCGGCGCCGATTTTGAATCCTTCGAGGATGTCCTCTTTCAATGTCTTCGCAGTAAGGAATATGATAGGTATCTCTGCGTTGGCCTGGCGTATCTCCTGAGCCAGCGTGAAGCCGTCCTTCTTAGGCATCATCACGTCAAGAACACAGATGTCAAACTTGCTTTTCAGGAAAGCCTTGTATCCGGCCTCACCGTCCGGGCAAAGTTCTGCACTATAACCTTTTGCCTGTAAATATTCGCGAAGGAGCATACCCAAGTTCTCGTCGTCCTCGCAAAGTAGTATTTTCAATTTCTCGTCCATAGTTATTTATTTTTTATTATTGGTAATGATATTATAAAATTCGTTCCTTTTCCTCTTTCGCTTTCGGCATGTATTTCGCCTTTATGCAATTCAACCATCTTTTTTACATAGGCAAGTCCTAATCCGAATCCTTTTACGTCATGTACGTTCCCCGTGTGTACGCGGTAGAATTTCTCGAATATTTTTTTCAAGTTTTCTTTCTTTATGCCAAGTCCGTTGTCCTTTACGGACAGGTATAGTTTTTCCTTATCGTTCCATGTTGATATGAGGAGTTCCACCGGACGGTCAGGATCGCGGTACTTCACGGCATTGTCAAGCAAGTTGAATATGACGTTCGTGAAGTGCATTTCGTCAACGTATATCGTAGGTTCGGTGGCGTTCAGCTTTGTCGTTATATGTCCCCCTGTATGTTCAACACGTAGTGTGAAGGTGTTAGCGACATTGTCAACGAGTTCGTTGAGGTTGAGTTCTTTTTTCTTGAAGATGGCCTTCTTCCGGTCGAACATAGACATTTGCAGCACTTTCTCCACGAGGAACCGCAAGCGTTTTGACTCATCGTTGATTACTCCACCGAGGTGTTTCATCATCACTGGGCTTTTCGTAACGCTTTCGTCGTTGAGCATTTGCGCGGCAAGCGAAATGCTGCTGATTGGCGTTTTCAGCTCATGTGTCATGTTGTTTATAAAGTCGTTCTTTATCTCTGTGTATCGTTTTTGCCTGAATATCACGACGATAGTGAAGATAAACGTTACGAGCAGCACCACGGTAAATACCACCGACGGTATCATGAACCTGACTCCGCTGAATATATAGCTTCCCATGTCAGGGAAATGGATTTTCACCACTCCCATCTTGTTTGACGGATCGTTGCGGAATAATGCCTGTGAGTATGTGTAGTCCTCGCCTTCCTCAGTATAGTCCGGGCACCGGTACACCTCACGTCCGTCTTGGGTAGATACCGTGAAGTGGTATGGCAGGTCTATCCCATTGTTCATAAGTTCCGTCCTTATGTCCTGGTCAAGCATTTTGAAGTTTATTCGCTCGCGCAGGGGTTTGTCAGAGGCGGTGTATAGAATGCTGTAAACAACTTCGTCGAGCAATGCCTTTTGGTAGATATAGCGGTTCTTCACGATTTCGCGCATTGACTTTGTCGCTTCCGATATGGAGTTCTTGTCGCTGTGCAGGATTACCGCCTTTGGCATTGTAGATGGCTTGATGGTCATCGTCTTGAGTTCAAACGTAGAGTATGTCTTGCCGTTGTGTACGGAGACGGATGACTGGTGAGAGTGTTGAGCTGCTCCGTTTGAATAGTCGTGTATCCTGTCTGTAGAGTCGGTATTGCTGCTCATGCGCCCTGTGGCATTGACGTCGCGCTCAAGATATTTCAGTGTCTCGTTAAGCTCAAGATTGCGCGAGGCTTGGTAAAGGGCTTTGTTGACAGATTCGTCAAACTGCTCTTTCTTCATCTGGACCATCGCCTCGATGTACTTCAATTGCATGAAGAGCAGGACGAGGAACGAGAGTCCCATCACTATTGCTATTGTCCAAATGGTTGCTTTCTTCATGTCGGCAAATATATTGCAAAAAAACGATACCTGCAATCGCTTTTGTTAATTATTTATTCTGATTTTATCAAAATTAACCTTGTTTGCTTCGTATAATTGATAAATATTAAGTTTATCTTAACGGTGATAACATCTCGTATGTTATGGCGCAATGTGCGTGTAGCTGGATTACTGTATGTTAATGAGCTGATGCAGTGTGGGGTCTATCACCTTGGATATTAGACGTTTTGCAAAAGACGGTCTTTTGTGTTGTAAAAGATGGCCTTTTGCTTCATGAAAGGTGGCCTTTCAGCTTGTAAAAGGCCACCTCCTGCATGTGTTCCTGCACTTGTTTCCCTAATGTGCGTTTTGCCGTTAGTGTCGGTATGGACGCTTGCTGTTGTTTCTCCAGCTACTGTTTATGTTTTGGCGTGTTACGTATGCGTGCATGTTTTTCGATTATTTAGGATGACATTCCGTGCATGCGCGTTATATATAAATAGGTATATGTTTTTCAGCTTTCAGTAGACGTTATGGCGTTGGGATTGTTATCGTGTATAAGAAACAAAGGCGCGGCGGGCTGAAAAAACCGGCGTTCATGAGTTAAGCGGATTGTTATAAAACACAGATATTTTGTTCTAAAGGTAATATTGTCAACGGCTTTTATGATTTGACAAGGTAAATTCCTTGAAAATTTTTTGGCCGGTGATTTCTTTTACGTATCTTTGCATTACCTTACAATAGGTTGATAATGGTAAAAATTTGAAATGAATTGATTGTTAAATTAAATTATTTGTAACATGAAGAAGTTATTTTTAATGCTTTTGGTAGGAGCTATGACAGCAAGTGTTTCAGCTCAGACTGTAGTTGAAAGCAAGACTTTGGATAACATTTACATTGGCGTCAATGGCGGTTTGGCCACAAAGACGACAGGCCACAGCTGGCTTAGCGACCTGAACCCCAATCTTGGCGTCCGTCTTGGCCGTAACTTTACGCCAGTGTTCGGCTTTGCGTTGGAGAGCAATGTGTATTTTTCCAATAAGCCTTATCCGTCAATAAAGACATTCGTACGTTCCATCAACACCTCTCTGTTGGGAACGGTCAACTTGAGCAACTGGTTCGGTGGATATAAGGGCGAGCCGAGGTTCTTCGAGGTTTCTGCTCTTTACGGTTTTGGTTGGGGGCACATCTTCGGCCATCCGTCAGACGATTTTAACGATGACCAGCTTACGTCTAAAGCGGCTGTAGACTTTGCTTTCAACCTTGGCAAGGCTAAGGCATGGCAGATTTACATCGAGCCGGCAATGATTTGGACTCTTGCTGGTAACAACATGGTTCGTGATAACGAGGTTGAGTATGACGTACACGAGTCAGGCTTCCAGCTGAATGTAGGTTTTATTTACAAGTTCAAGAACTCCAACGGCACACACAACTTCAAGATTGCTGAGCTTCGTGACCAGTCAGAGATTGACGCTCTCAATGCCAAAATCAACGACCTGCGTGACGACTTGAACGGTAAGGACGCGCAGCTGGCAGCCAAGGACCGCCAGATAAGTGACTTGCAGAAGGCTCTCGACGACTGCAACAATAAGCCGGCGCCTAAGTATGAAAAGCCGGCGACGGTGACCAACCTGCAGCCTACGGTACTTTTCCGCCAGGGTAAGTCGGTTGTTGATCCCGCTCAGTACGCTCCCATCGAGCTCATCGCTCAGTATATGAAGAACCATCCTGAGGCACAGGTGGAAATCAAGGGCTATGCTTCACCCGAAGGTTCAGCGGAATTGAACCAGAAACTTTCTGAGGCTCGTGCCGAGGCAGTGAAGAAAATACTTGTCAACAAGTATAAGATTTCAGCCGACCGCCTCTCGACAAAGGGTTGCGGAGCTACCGACAAACTCTTTGAACAGGTCGAGTTCAATCGTGTTGCAACATTCAACGACAATACGAAATAAATTAATCCAATAGTATAAAATCCGACGGGATGGGTCTTTACGGGCTCGTCCCGTTTTTTTGTTGCGTGTATTCATCCTTCATGAGACCGTCGTCCGGTTATTGCACAATTCCTGTTCGTATGTGCATTTATATCTATTAATTCGTTACTTTTTACCCTGTTTTAATTACAGTTGTGACGTTTTAAGTCAAAATAATTAAAAATAATGTTGCCCGTTCGGCAAAAATGATGTACCTTTGCAAATGTGTTTACATTAAGATAAGACATAAGGAGATGAAACATAAGTTAAGGAGCGCGGTATGTACAGAGGGACGTCGCATGGCAGGGGCAAGAGCCCTGTGGGTTGCGTCGGGAATGAAGCACGAGCAATTCGGCAAGCCGATAATAGCTATAGTCAACTCGTTTACCCAGTTTGTGCCCGGACATACCCACCTGCATGAAATAGGACAGATAGTAAAGGCCGAGATAGAGAAGATGGGATGTTATGCGGCCGAGTTCAATACAATAGCCATTGACGATGGCATTGCCATGGGGCATGACGGCATGTTGTATTCCCTTCCTTCCCGTGATATCATTGCTGATTCTGTTGAATACATGGTCAATGCGCATAAGGCGGACGCCATGATTTGCATATCCAACTGCGACAAGGTAACGCCCGGCATGCTTATGGCTGCCATGCGGCTTAACATTCCTACAGTATTCTGCAGCGGCGGTCCGATGGAGGCCGGCCGGTGGCGCAATGAAAATGCCGATTTGATAACGGCAATGGTCAAAGGGGCCGATCCAAGCGTAACGGATGAGGAAATAAGCGAGATAGAACGAAGCGCTTGTCCGGGGTGTGGCTGCTGTTCAGGTATGTTTACAGCCAATTCGATGAACTCGCTTACTGAAGCGATAGGCCTAGCTTTGCCTGGAAACGGAACGATTCTTGCAACGCATGAAAACCGCATACGTCTGTTCAAGGACGCAGCACGGCAAGTAGTTACCAACGCAATTAAGTATTATGAGGATGGTGATGAAAGCGTGCTTCCGCGTAATATAGCTACACGTGCGGCATTCCTTAATGCCATGACGCTTGACATTGCCATGGGCGGAAGTACCAATACAGTGTTGCATTTGCTTGCCGTCGCGCAAGAGGCGGGTGCCGATTTCAAGATGAGCGATATCGACATGCTCAGCCGCAAGGTGCCTTGTCTGTGTAAGCTGGCTCCGAACACGCAGAAATACAGTGTGCAGGAGTGCAACCGCGCAGGAGGTATCTTCGGTATAATGAACGAACTCTCCAAGGGCGGATTGATTGACGGCAGCGTGATGAGAGTGGATGGAAAGACGCTCGGTGAGCAACTTAGAATGTATGACATAACGGTGGGCGATGTTAATCCTGAGGCCGACCGTATTTACCAGAGCGCTCCGGGGCGTAGGTTCTCCACTCGTATGGGGTCGCAAAACGAGCGATGGGGTACGCTTGATACCGACCGTGTCAATGGTTGCATACGTGATATTGAGCATGCTTACACAAAGGATGGCGGCTTGGCCGTGCTTTTCGGTAACATCGCCCAGGATGGATGTGTGGTCAAGACGGCCGGTGTAGATCCGTCAATCTGGAAGTTCAGTGGTCCTGCCAAGGTGTTCGATTCGCAGGAAGACGCCTGTGAGGGCATTCTCGGCGGAAAAGTCAAGAGTGGCGATTGCGTTGTAATAACCCATGAAGGGCCAAAGGGCGGTCCGGGAATGCAGGAGATGCTTTATCCTACTTCATATATAAAGAGTATGCATCTCGGAACGGAATGCGCCCTGATTACTGACGGACGCTTTAGTGGGGGAACGTCGGGCCTAAGTATAGGACACATCTCTCCTGAAGCTGCGGCAGGCGGAAATATAGGCAAGATAGTTGATGGTGACATCATCGAGATAGACATTCCCAACCGTTCTATCAATGTAAGGCTCAGTGACGATGAGCTTGCGTCGCGGGGACAGCGTCCTATGACACGTAAACGTGAGGTTAGCAAGGCCTTGCGTGCTTACGCCCAAAGCGTGAGTTCGGCCGATAAAGGAGGAGTGAGGATAATTGATTGAGTGATAAGTGTAATGGAAGAAATGGTAAAGTATATATGCCATGAGGTGTGTAATGCTTGTTTCTTTACGTTGCGGATAAACAACCTGGTGTATTCTGTTTTACTTTTTTCTTTCTTGCTGCTTTATTACTATAGATAAAAACATTAATAGATATTATGCCAACAGAAGTAATTACCGGAGCAGAGGCCCTTATGAGGGCGTTGAAAGCCGAGGGTGTGAAGACTATTTTCGGTTACCCTGGCGGTGCCATAATGCCGGTTTTTGATACTCTTTATGATTATACGCGCGGGGAAAAGAAAGCTTTTGAGCACATTTTGGTGCGTCACGAACAGTCTGCTGCGCATGCCGCCGAAGGTTATGCAAGAGTGAGCGGTGACGTAGGTGTGTGTCTCGTGACGAGCGGTCCCGGTGCCACGAATACTCTGACAGGCGTAGCTGACGCAATGATGGATTCTACCCCGATAGTGGTTATTGCCGGACAGGTAGGAGTATCGGCATTGGGCACAGACGCATTTCAGGAAGTGGATCTTGTCGGTGTGGCCCAACCTATCAGTAAATGGAGCTACCAGATACGTCGTGCAGAGGATATTGCGTGGGCTGTTAGCCGTGCGTTTTATATTGCCCGGTCTGGAAGGCCAGGTCCGGTTGTGCTTGATTTTCCGAAGAATGCACAGATAGAGACTACGGAATACAAGCCCTGCGAGGTGGATTTTGTGCGCAGTTATGTCGCTTATCCAACTCTAAATGAGGAGGCGGTGCGGCGTGCGGCAGAGCTGATTAACCATTCAGAGAAGCCGCTGGCGTTAGTTGGACAGGGTGTTGAACTTGGTAACGCACAGCAAGAGCTGGTAGACTTTCTTGAAAAAGGTGGCATACCTGCAGGCCGTACACTGTTGGGACTTTCCGCATTGCCAACCGATCATCCTCTGAATGTCGGCATGTTGGGTATGCATGGTAATTATGCTCCGAACATAAAGGAGCAGGAGTGCGATGTCCTTATTGCTATCGGGATGCGTTTCAGTGACCGTGTGATAAGTGATGTCTCCACATTCGCAAAGCAGGCAAGAATAATTCATCTTGATATTGACAAGGCTGAGATAGACAAGAACGTTAAGACGGACGTTGCTGTAGTGGCTGACTGCAAGGTGTCTCTGCCCGCAATAACGGCGCTTCTGGAGAAGCGTGAGCATAAAGAGTGGCTCGACAGCTTTGTTCCATTGTATGAAAAGGAATTTGAGAAAGTTATACGTCCGGCCATACATCCAGAGGAAGGACCGTTGTTGATGGGCGAGGTTGTAAACGCAGTGGCCGAGGCGACCCACGGCGATGCCGTATTGGTAAACGACGTAGGTCTCAACCAGATGTTTTCATGCCGTTATTTCAAGTATAATAAGAAGCGTTCCATTGTCAGCAGTGGCGGTCTTGGCACGATGGGATATGGCCTTCCTGCTGCCATCGGAGCAACTTTCGGCGCCTCAGACCGTACCGTTTGCATGTTTACGGGCGACGGCGGATTACAGATGAGCATACATGAATTGGGTACGATAATGGAGCAGCATGCGCCTGTCAAGATTATATTGATGAACAATAATTATCTTGGTAACGTAAGGCAATGGCAGGATATGTTCTTTGACAAGCGCCGTTCGTTCACCCGTATGCAGAATCCTGATTACGGAAAGATATGCGCGGGCTATGGGATAAGCTATTCTTTTGTAGCTGACCGTGACAGACTGAAGGATGAAGTGGCAAGAATGCTTGCTACCGAAGGCCCGTATCTGCTGGAGTGCGCTGTAAAAGAGGAGGAAAACATACTGCCGATGACGCCGCCTGGATGTCCAGTAGGTGAGATGATGTTAGAGATATAAAGTTGATAAATAAAGGTGCCTGAAGGTTTGATTACGTGATGTCCGTGGCCGGGCGGTGGCAAAGCTGCAAGGTAAATAGGCATTGGCCGTCAAGGTGTAATGGCGTATAGCCGTCCTTCAGGAACTTTGACTACAAATAAGAATATATGGAAACAACCGATAAAAAGCTGTACACACTGTTGGTGTACTCGGAAAACATAGCCGGAATACTTAATCAGATAACGGCGGTTTTCACCCGTAGGCAGGTCAACATCGAGAGCCTTAACGTGTCGGCCTCGAGCATTGAGGGGGTGCATAAGTACACGATAACAGCATGGAGCGATGAGGACCAGATAATAAAGATAACCAAGCAGATAGAGAAAAAGATTGACGTAATCAAGGCCGACTATTATACAGACGACCAGCTGTTCATCCGTGAGGTTGGACTTTATAAGTTGTCAACGCCGGAGGTTCTTGACAATCCGGATATTTCGAGGACTATCAGGAAGGCTGATGCCCGTATAGTAGAGGTCAATCCGACGTTCTGCAGTGTGATGCTGAGCGGTGTTACCGAAGATATAACGGCCTTGTACTTTGCGCTCGACAAGTTTAATTGTGTGCTTCAGTACACCCGTAGCGGACGTATAGCCATTACGCGCAGCACTGTTGAACAGGTTAGTGATTTTCTTGAAATGCAGGAGCAAAACAGGAAGAAAAATGCTTGACAGGACGGGACGATACGATTTTATGGCCGAGCCGTTCCATTGTGATTTCTCCAAACGGTTATCAATGGGACATTTGGGCAACCATCTGCTCAACGCGGCCGACTTTCATGCTACAGACAGAGGTTTCGGCATGCCCCAACTGAATCCGGAACACAAGACATGGGTGCTGTCACGGCTTGCCGTGGAGATGGAGGAAATGCCGCCGGAATACGCGAGGTTCAGCATAGAAACGTGGATTGAAGGGGTGATGAGGTACTTTACCAACCGTAATTTCCGTATTGTCGACGCTGCCGATGATAACCGCCTTTATGGCTATGGGCGGAGTATCTGGGCACTTATTGACACAGATACCCGTCAGCCATTGAATATTCCAGACCTTGGCGGAGGCGAGATTGTGCGTTATGTTGATACGGAAAGGGTTTGTCCTATCGCTTCGCTGTCACGCGTAAAGATAGGAAAAGATGCGTGCCGTGTGGCTTCATTGCCCACGCATTACAGCGACGTGGACGTCAATGGGCATATCAACAGCGTGAAGTACATTGAGCATGTGCTTGATTTGTTCGGCTTGGATTGGTATAGGGGACATCGGGTGCGGCGGTTTGACATAGCCTACGTGGCTGAAAGCCATTATGGCGATACGCTTAACTTTTACCGTGAGGATGTTGCCGACGGCGCCGTCTGCGTGCGGATAACCAAGAGCACTCCCGGAGATGACGGCGAGACGGAGGTGTGCCGCAGCATGATTGCCTTTACTTAAGCAGCTGTTGCGGATGAGAGTGGTAATATAACGTTTAACAATACATTATAAAACAAAAAGGATTATGGCAGAAATGAATTTCGGTGGCGTTATCGAAACGGTTGTCACCAGTAAGGAGTTTTCATTGGAGAAGGCGCGCGAGGTGTTGAAAGACGAGACCATCGCCGTGCTTGGCTACGGCATTCAGGGCCCCGGCCAGGCGTGCAACCTGCGCGACAATGGCTTTAACGTAATCGTCGGCCAGCGCGAGGGCAAGACGTATGACAAGGCCGTGGCCGACGGATGGGTGCCTGGCAAAACGCTCTTTTCGCTTGAAGAGGCGGCCGAAAAGGGCACGATAATATGCATGCTGCTGTCCGACGCGGGGCAGATATCGGTTTGGCCGAAGGTAAAACCATACCTTACAAAGGGCAAGGCTCTGTATTATTCGCACGGCTTCGCTATCAACTGGAGCGACCGCACGGGTGTTGTGCCGCCGGAGGACATTGATGTCATAATGGTAGCGCCCAAGGGTTCGGGTACGTCGTTGCGTACTATGTTCTGCGAGGGCAGGGGGCTTAACTGCTCGTATGCTGTTTATCAGGATGCTACCGGACGTGCCGAGGAGCGCACTATAGCTTTCGGTATAGGTATCGGGGCAGGCTATCTGTTCAAGACTACGTTCGAGCGCGAGGCTACGAGCGACCTTACAGGCGAGCGTGGTTCGCTTATGGGAGCTATCGAGGGACTGCTTGAGGCTCAGTACCAAGTGCTGCGCGAGCACGGACATTCGCCTTCGGAGGCTTTCAACGAGACTGTCGAGGAGCTTACACAGAGCCTCGGCCCGTTGTTCGGAGCCAAGGGTATGGACTGGATGTACGCTAACTGCTCCACAACGGCGCAGCGTGGCGCGCTCGACTGGGCGCCGCGCTTCCGTGAGGCTATCAAGCCCGTTATGGAGTGGCTCTACCTGTCAGTAAAGTCTGGCAACGAGGCGCAAATCTCCATCGACAGCAACTCGAAGCCCGACTATCGTGACAAGTTGAACGAGGAGCTGCGTCAAATGCGTGAAAGTGAGATGTGGCAGGCAGGCGCAACGGTGCGCAAGCTGCGCCCGGAGAACAATTAATGGGTTTGTCGGAATGTTGCCGCTGCCTTAGTGTAGCGGCGTAACGGCGCAAGGCTAACGGCTTTGCGCCGTTTGTTTTGCCACCTCATGGTCTGCGCGCATTTGTCAATCTGATTTGTCTGAAGCGTAGCAAATTGTCATTGAGGAAAGTTTACGGTTCTTGCGCAATCTGGAAACGTATTTTGGGAAAATGCCATGCCGAATTAGCAAAACGGTTCTTTTGAACGTAAAGAATTATTTGTTAAATTGAGTACGCTTTGCTTTCTCGTTGCTGGAAGATAGCTTTCGCATTGCTGGAAGATAGCTTTCGCATTGCTGGAAGATAGTTTTCTCGATGAGAAAGCATAGTGTTCTCAACGAAAAACATGGTTTTTCCGAGCGAAAAAGGCCGTTTTTCATTGCACAAAAAAACGGCTGGCGTGTGTAACCGCAATTAGTGCAATGATTTACGGTTGCACACGCTAGATTGGCGTATTTAAGTCAATCGGAAAGAAATTTTAGGCCGCGCCCGTTCTACAGCGTCAACGTTTTTCAAAGTGTAAGTGGCTGGGCTTGTTTCGTGGACAAAGTGTAATATAGGCGTATGGTAGTGTGGAACTTAATGCGTATCCGTGTTTTTGCCGCTTGGTAATAACGGCTTGCCATGCAAGCGGGCGGCGGACGGATCGGATACGCCATCAGGTATTGTGGCGTATGGCCAGTTTCCCGTCCTTTATGTGTATCTTCTCTTCGCAGGCGAGATCGGCTATGGCCTTTTTTATAATATCGTTGGCAATGCCGGTAAGCGTAATGTCGGTTACCGAATGCATTGCCTTGTCGGCCAGCGCGGCCATTATCCCGGCCTTGGCGGCGTTAATCTCCCCTTTGCTGCCCGTGTTCATGCCATGTGCGCGGCAAACGTCGCACTGTCCGCAGTCGTCCGTGCGCATCTCGCCGAAATACCTCAGCAACTGTCGGCTGCGGCATACGTAGTCGTTCTCGGCATAGCTTATCATGGCATCAATGCGCTCGGTGTACTCGCGCTTGCGGTCGTCGTATATATCGTTGGAGAACACCAGGCGTTCGGCTTCCTCCCGCCTTTGCAGATAGCGGATGTGCGGTATCTTTTTCCGTGGTATGTAGCGTATGATGTTCCGCCGTGTCAGGTTTTTCAGTATCATGTAAATGCTGTCGCGCGACAGTCCTGTTTGTTGCTCGATGAGGCTTTCCTCGATATAGCAGAAGTCGGTGAACAAACCGCCGTAATTCCTCAGTAACGCTGTAATCACGGTGTTTTCGTTGTCGCTGAGGCTGTCCAGCCGGTATAGTTCCTCCCTTCCCGTCAGTATGTTTACCTGTGACATGTCGTCGCGGCCGTCCTCGTAGTCGATATATCCGGCGCGCGATAGAATCTTGAGTGACGAGTCGACAGGCACAGGGAAATGCTTGAAGTACTGGCAGAACCGCTCGATGTTGAACTCGAAACGACACCCGCCGCCGCTGCCTATGCCTATCTGATAGAAGTAGGCAAGGTGTTCGTACACCTTGCGTATGTAGTCTTTGTCGGGGAAAGTCTCGTCAATGCGACGCTTTAGTTTGGCTTTGTCATTGCCGTCGTACAACAGTATAGCGTATGCCGGCTTGCCGTCGCGCCCGGCACGCCCAGCCTCCTGAAAGTAGGCTTCCGGCGAATCTGGACAGTCAATGTGTATCACGAGACGGACGTCGGGCTTGTCTATTCCCATACCGAATGCGTTGGTGGCCACCATTATGCGTGTTTTGTCCTCTTGCCATTGCTTCTGGCGAGTGTCGCGTACGGCAGTTTCAAGTCCGGCGTTGTAGAACGTGGCGCTTATACCGGCCTTAATGAGGGCTTGCGCCGTCTCTTTCGTGCGTTTACGGCTGCGCACGTAGATTATTGCCGAACCGTCGATACTGTTGAGTAGGCGTAGCGTCTCGCCCATTTTGTTGCTCGTCTTGGTTACGATGTAGGCCAGGTTCTTGCGCTCGAAACTCATCCTGAACACGTTGTCACGACTGAATCCGAGACATGCCTGGATGTCGTCTACCACGCGTGGAGTGGCTGTTGCCGTTAGTGCGAGTATCGGCGCGTCGGGCTTTATGCGCCTTATGTCGCTTATCTTAAGGTATGACGGACGGAAATCATAGCCCCATTGGCTTATGCAGTGGGCCTCGTCAACGGTGATGAAGCTCACTTTCATGTGGCCAAGTTTTTTCTGGAAAAGTTCGGACGACAGCCTTTCGGGCGATACGTACAGTATTTTCACTCCGCCGAAGATGGCGTTTTCAAGTGTCGTGATTACGTCGGCGTGCTGCATTCCGGAGTAGACGGCCGCCGCCTTTATGCCTCTTTGGCGCAGATGGTCTACCTGGTCCTTCATCAGGGCGATAAGCGGGGTGATTACGATGCATACACCTCCAGTGGCCAAGGCTGGCACCTGGAATGTAAGCGACTTGCCGCCGCCTGTAGGCATAAGTCCGAGCGTGTCGTGTCCGGCACCTATGCTCTCGATGATTTCACGCTGTATTCCGCGGAAATCATCGTAGCCCCAATATTCTTTTAGTATCCGGAGATATTTGTCCATAGGCGTGGAAATTAAGAATTAAGAGTTAAGAATTAAGAAAATATCCATTGCCGTCAAAGACATTCATTTTTTTCTTAATTCTTAACTCTTAATTCTTAATTATTCTTCAGATGGTCTTATGTCCTCGATTTGCAGCTGTACGCCATTGTGTTTGAAAACGTTGTCCTCTATGGTGTATGCGATATCGAAGCTTCGTTTAGATTTGATGTAACGTGCCGAGCCGCTTTGTCCGAAGGCAATGCCGTTCATTACGTTGTTTGATTTTGAGTCGACAAGTTCAAGCTTGATGTGCTCCTGCTCTCGCCCCACCACTTTGCTCGTTCCGAAGTCATAGACATCAGTAGTGCAGAACAGCGGTTTCTGGTTCATCGGACCGAACGGCCCGAACTTCTTTAAGTCGGCATGCAGTTTACGTGTAATGTCCTTGAAGTCTATCATTGCGTCGATGTCAAGCGTTGCCTCGGTCTGTTCCGGTTGTATATGCTCGTCGACATAATGCTGGAAACGCCTGCGGAACTCAGGAACATCTTTCCATTTAAGGGTTAGTCCCGCCGCGTATGTGTGTCCTCCGAAGTTGATCAGTATATCGCGGCAACTTTTGATTGCTGAGTATACGTCGAAACCGGTGACGCTTCTTGCCGAACCAGTGGCGAGGTCGTCTTCGCGTGTCAGTACTATTGTAGGGCGGAAGTATATTTCAGTAAGTCGTGACGCGACAATGCCTATTATACCTTTTTTCCAGTTCTCGTCATACAGTACAATGCTGGAATGGCGCTTTTGGCTTTCTATTCTTGATATTATTTGGTTGGCCTCCTCGGTCATTTGTTTGTCTATGTCCTTGCGCAACTCGTTATATTCGTTGATGTGTTTAGCTTCTTTCAAAGCCTGGCTGAAGTCTTTTTCTACAAGCAGGTCAACGCTTTCCCGTCCATTTTCCATTCTGCCGGAAGCGTTTATGCGCGGTCCGATTTTGAATACAATGTCGCTCATGGTAAGCGTGCGTCCGCTAAGTCCGCAAATGTCGATAATCGCTTTCAGGCCTACGCTTGGGTTTTGGTTTAGCTGTTTTAGACCGTGGAATGCCAGTATGCGGTTCTCCTCGACTACAGGTACAATATCTGCGGCAATGCTCACTGCGCAGAAATCCAATAATGGCAGAAGCCGTGAGAACGGAATGCCGTTATTCTTGGCGAACGCCTGCATGAATTTGAAGCCAACCCCGCATCCGCAAAGGTGTTTGAAGGGATATGTGTCATCGCTGCGTTTTGGATTGAGGATAGCTACTGCTGGCGGCATCTCCTCATCCGGCACATGATGGTCGCAGATGATGAAGTCAATGCCGAGGCTTTTGGCATGAGCTATCTCCTCGTTTGCCTTTATTCCGCAATCAAGGATAATGATGAGTTTAACACCTGTCTGCTTGGCGTATTCAATCCCTTTATAGCTTACTCCATATCCTTCGTCGTAACGGTCGGGGATGTAATAGTCAATGTTAGAATAAAACTGTTGCAAAAATTTATAGACGAGTGCAACGGCTGTACACCCGTCAACGTCATAATCGCCGTACACCATGATACGTTCCTTGCGGCCCATTGCGTCGTTCAGTCTGTCTACGGCCACGTCCATGTCCTTCATCAGGAATGGGTTTATGAGGTCGTTGAGCTGTGGACGGAAGAACCGTTTTGCGGCTGATTCTGTCGTAATACCACGTTTTATAAGTATTTCGGCAAGTATGGGACTTATTCCAATCTTGGTGGATAATTCCTCAGCCTCCCTTGTTTGTTCTGATGTCGGTTGCTCGTAATTCCATTTGAAATGCATTATATCGTTTTTTGTTTTTTCTGTTCCAAGACTTTTGCCTTTGACAAAAGTGCGTGTAAAGTTACAAAGAAAAAACAAGAAAAAGGCCCTTTACGTTGGAAAATATGGAATTTGGAGGTGTATGTGTTGGTAATTGGGAATAAAAAAAGGAGAATTATGGCACGTCTTGTACCCTGTAATTCATCAGGATAGGCCATAATTCTCCGTTCTGTAGTCAAGTATTCTTTTTTATGAATCAGATACCGAGTTTCTTGCGGATATCTTTTGGAATGGCGTTTTTGTTGACCATAATGTTCATTGTCTTGTAAGCCACGTAGTTCTTTGTCATGTACCACGTACCTTTGTAGTCGCCGTATTCACCCCATGAGTTCTTAACCATGTAATATTCACGGCCGTTCTGGTCTTTTGCAATACCGTATAGGTGCATTCCGTGGTCATCCGTTGTTTCCCAGCTGTCGAATGCTTCCTGGCGCATTTCCTGTGTTGGAACAATCTCAGGAGCGTCAATTCCGAGAGAATCGAGCTTGCTTCTCTTCTCTGTTGCAGAGAGTTTGAACCAACGGTCTGCGTCAGTGCCAGCCATGCTGCGTGCTTTCTTTACGTCATAGGCTATACCGAGACCTTTGCGTGTGAAACCGTCCTCTGTAACATCACCACCCCATGCAACTGTATAACCTTCGTTTATTGCATTGTCGATGATTTTCATCAGTTCATCCATCGGTACGTTGTAGGACTGTGCCCAGCGCCAGTTGTCTTGTATTTCGATTGGGAACTGAGTGTAGAATGGATGGTGAGTGTAGCTGGTTATTGATACATAGTCGTCAAGATTGAGGCCCAGGCTTGCGGCAAACTCCTTCGGAGTATATTCTTTTCCTTCATACGTAAATTTCTCAGGGCATGCTCCAAGATAAGCGTCGATAATGCCTTGTAGTCCCTTTTTCCATTGTGGTGATATCTTTTTGGCCTTACTTTTTGCTACGGCTGCAACATAAGGTTCCATTACGCCAAAGAACTCATCAAAGTTAGCGAGAGAGTCTCCTGTAAGAGTTCCGGGAGCAGGCATGGCTTCTTCTGGGCATATTCCGTAGTTCTGCATTATTGTTACAACGTCTTCGAAGCTTCCGCCTTGTGAGAACTGGCTGTCGCCGTGCATTCTTACGGTCACGATGGCGCGGTCCATGTAATCTTTGTTGGCGATGAACATTTCGCAGAGGTTGTATGTCTTGCCTGTATTCTTCAAGATTTCACTCTCGAGGAAGCTCAGCGTTGAATATGCCCAGCAAGTTCCGCTACGGTTTTGGTCTTTGATACTTGTAATGGGGTTAGCCTTGATAGTTGTAAACACGGCTTTGTTTTTGTCTTCGGAGGCTTTTTTCTCCTGTGCGTTTGCTCCTGCCGTGATGCAGGCCAGCAACATCATTGCAAATAGTTTTCTCATGTTTTTTATTTTTATTTATTTGTTTAATTGTTTGCCATGAATTCTTCTACGTCCTTAGGATGGTAAGGTATGCGTTCTTTTCCGAGGAAGCGGCAACCGTCTGCTGTTATCAGAACGTCGTCTTCTATTCGTATTCCGCCAAAGTCCTTGTATGTTTCGAGTACATCATAATTAATGAAATCGGTGTGGAGTCCTTTTGCCCTCCAGTCGTCAATCAAGTCAGGAATGAAATATATACCCGGTTCATCGGTCACGACAAAGCCTTCTTCCAGCCGGCGTCCCATCCTTAATGCGTTAGTGCCGAATTGTGTAGAGGGACGTGTCTCTTCGTCAAATCCGACGTATATTTGCCCGAGACCTTCCATATCGTGTACGTCCATACCCATCATATGTCCTAATCCGTGGGGTAGAAACATTGCGTGCGCCCCTGCATTGACGGCTTCGTCGACATCGCCCTTCATCAGTCCAAGCTCTTTCAGTTTACCTGCCATGAGTCTGCATACGGCTAAATGTACGTCTTTATATCGCACTCCTGGTTTGGCTACGTTAAGAACGTAGTCATGACAGGCTTCAACAATACTGTATATGTCGAGTTGGCGTTGGGTGAATTTTCCATTGACGGGATATGTTCTCGTATTATCCGAACAATAATTGTTGCGGTTTTCGGCTCCTGCATCGCATAACACGAGCCGTCCGTCCTGTAGCTCATCCCATCGTGGAGCGCCGTGCATAATTTCGCCATGCTGTGTGTAGATTGTTGCGAAACTTACCATTGCACCGTATGAATGCGCTACGCCGTCAACCTGTCCACCTATGTATTTTTCCGTCAGGCCCGGTTTTGTCAGGCGCATTGCCGTAGTGTGCATTTTGTATCCTATTGAGCAAGCGTTTTCTATTTCGTCTATTTCCTGCTGTTCCTTCGTTGAACGCATTGTTATTACAGCGTTGATAAGTTCAAGCGACGCAGCCTCTTTCTGTTGGTTAGGATGTATGCCGAGCAGGTCGAAGATTTGCAGTTTTGTGTCAAACCTGTACGGAGGAAGGAAATGTACTGGCTTATGTTGTCTAAGGGCCTCGTTACATATTACCTGAAGCTGTTTCATAGGTGCCGTTTTGCTGACGCCTACGCTTGCGGCAAGTTCCTTTACACTGTCAACGGAACCGAACCAAACGATATCTTCAATGTCGATGTCATTGCCTACGATGGTCTCCGTGTCTTCGTCAATGTCGATGATACCGACAAGTCCGTCACGGTTGATTCCGAAATAGTAAAGGAACGAAGAGTCCTGACGAAACGGATAGTAGCCGTTTGAAGGATAGTTTACTGGGGATTCATTGTTGCCGAAAAGTAGGATTACTCCTTTCTTTACGAGCTTTTTCAGTTCGGTACGGCGGTTAACATAAGTTTCTTTACTGAACATATCTTCAAAGTATTATTTTGGCAAGATACCCATTTAATCATTGTCCGTTAATGCGCAAGTTTTTGAATTATTGTCAGGCGCATGGTTACGAAACTGTTAAAATCAGGCTCTTTTGGTTGCAAAGATATGCAATTTTGTCTTAAAATCATTAATTTTGCCTTTGTTTTTAATAAAGTTTTATGCGGATAGACCGAAATACGGGGCTTGTTCTTGAGGGAGGCGGCATGCGCGGGGTATTTACGAGTGGCGTGCTTGATGCGTTCATGAAGAATGAATTGTATTTCCATTATGTTGTTTCCGTGTCGGCAGGTGCTTGTAACGGACTGTCGTATATGAGCCGGCAGATACGTAGGGCCCGTATTTCCAACATTGATTATCTTGCCAGATATAAATATATCGGCTTGCGACATTTGGTGACACAGGGGTGTATTTTTGACCGCAAGCTGCTTTATGATGATTTCCCAAATACATTGTTGCCTTATGATTTTGATGCGTTTTTCGGCAATCCCGACGAGTTCGAGATGGTAACGACTAATTGCCTGACAGGCCAAGCGTGTTACCTTACGGAGAAACATGACCGCCAGCGATTACTTGACATCGTTAAGGCAAGCAGCAGCCTGCCTTACGTCTGCAAGATTGTAGATGTTGACGGCGTACCGATGCTTGACGGCGGGGTAGTGGACAGCATACCTGTTGGACGTGCTGTAGAGCGTGGTCATGAGCATAATGTAGTCGTGTTGACACGTAATTACGGTTTCCGTACGACAGAGAAAGACCGTAAAATACCTCATTTCATATATAAGAACTACCCTAAGCTACGTGTTGCCTTAAGTCATCGGTGTGAGGCGTACAACCGGCAGCTTGCCATGATTGAGGAACTTGAGAGCCAAGGACGTATTGTCTGCATACGGCCTGAACGTCCTGTCAATGTTGGGCGTATGGAAAAAGACATCGACAAACTTGAGCTTTTGTATGAAGAAGGGCTGGAGTTGGGAGAGAAATTCTGCAAAGAATATCTTTAATAGAGAGCGGACAAGAAGTGATTTTTCAGTAGATAAGGTACAAGCAGACGGGCAAATAAGGAGATTTGCATTATTTGAAGCAGGGATTGGACACAAATATTTATTAATTACATACGTGCCACCCTCTTTTTAGTAATGCAAATCTCCTTATTTGCTCGTCTGCTTTTATCTTGTCTGCTAAAGATTGTTACTCGTCAACTAATTCATTGGGTATGTACTTCGGAGACGGGCCGTACTTATTGTCCTCAGGTTTGCCGTCACGTACGCAGAATACGAAAATAGTGATATTCACGATGAATGACAAAAAGCCTAAAGTGGGAAATACCGGTCCGCGCAATACTTCCGTTGCCTCCTCGATATTGGGGTTTATTGTCGACATAGCCTCGTAATATCCGCTTTGCATGATGTAGATGTTGCTTATGAGGCCAATGATAATAGAAGCAGCCACCCACCATCCACTGTGCCCGCGGTCATGAAGACGGCGTACGGTGACCGACCACGTGGTTAACTGGAGCAGGAATGCTATTACTGAAAGTACTACGGGAAATGCGCCGAGCACAAATGCCAGCACCATCATTACGATGAAATATGCCAGCCAATACCACCACAATTCGCTGCGGCGTGCGCGTCCTTTGAAGTTTGTAAGGTTTCCAAGTACCGATTTGATGGATTCTCCAAGGGTTAATGACGGTAGTTTCTTGATGTTTTCCATAAATGAAAGTTTTATTTGTTAAACGTTAGATTGATTGTTAACCAAAAGTGTTTCCCTTCCCGTCTCTCCGTTAATTTGTCGGCATTTGGCCTGCTGGCTATACGTCATTAATGTTAATCCTTGAGCAGGTCGGGACGCAGTCGTTTTGTGCGTTCGTAACTTTGTTCTATCTCCCAATCCTTTATCTTTGCCTCGTTGCCGCTCAACAGAATGTCGGGCACACGCCACCCCTTGTATTCGGCGGGACGGGTGTAGATGGGTGCGGAGAGCATGTCGTCCTGGAAACAGTCCGACAGCGCGCTCTGGTCATCGCTGATTACTCCGGGTACGAGTCTTATTATGGCGTCGGCCATCACTGCAGCGGCCAGTTCGCCGCCTGTGAGGACATAGTCGCCTATGCTTATCTCACGCGTGATGAGATGGTCACGTATGCGCTGGTCAATACCCTTGTAGTGGCCACACAATATAATAAGGTTGCCTTTCAGCGACAGGTCATTGGCTATATGCTGGTCGAACTGCTCGCCGTCAGGCGACGTAAAGATAACTTCGTCATACTCACGTTCTGCCTTAAGTGCCGTTATGGCGTTGTCAATAGGTTCACATCTCATTACCATGCCTGCGAACCCTCCGTATGGATAGTCGTCCACCCGCCGCCATTTGTCGTCCGAATAGTCGCGCAGGTTGTGCAGGTGTATCTCGGCCAGGCCTTTCTTTTGTGCCCTGGCCAGTATTGACTCGTGTACGAAACCCTCAAGCATTTCGGGCAAAACAGTGATTATGTCTATCCTCATTAAATTAAAGAATTAAGAGTTAAGAAATTAGGTATTTAATTCTTAATTTATCATAGTTCTTTTTTCAATGCTTCGGCCATGTCGGCGTATTCCTTATCTGTAAGGTATACTTCCTGTGGATTCATGCGGAACACTCCGCCGAAGTCCGGTCCGCCTTCGTATTTCGGCACGAGATGGAAGTGCAGGTGTGACAACGTGTCCGAATATGCGCCGTAGTTTATTTTTACCGGGTTAAATACTTTCTGCATGGCGCGTGTCGCGCGTACAACGTCGGCCATGAAGGCGTTGCGTTCTTCGTCGCTTAACAGGTTGATGTCGTCAACATGCTTGTCGTAAGCCACGAGGCAACGGCCGTGGTATGTCTGCTCCTTGAAGATGAACAGGCGTGATACACTCAGTTTCGCAACCTCTATCATCAGGTTGTGTTGTGTCTCGTTATTCTGGCAATAGAGACAGTCTTTAGGGTCGCTTTTCATATTTCTTTGTTCGTTTTATGATTATGTAAGTTTGCTTTAACCTTTTATTGTAAAGGAAGCTTAACAGGTACAAAGATAACATAAAGTTACTGAAACAGCAAGAAATCCGCGACTTATTTTATTATCTTGCCGTTATAAAGGCATTAATATAATATGTCATTCATGTCTCTGTGTATGCCGTTTCAAGGCTGTTTACGAGATTCTATGTGGCGGTTTTTGTAACATCTTGATTCTCAATGTATTATAAAATGCCGTCTTTCGTGGGTCAAAATATGGCATTTTAGCGTGTAAAATGTGGCCTTTGGGAATGCTGTTTGCCGTCAATTGGAAAGCTGTCGTTTTTCTATGCGTATTTTATGCGCCGCAAATTATTTTCAGGTTGAATTTTTATCAGTATTTCATTCGCCCGTTACGATTAAATTGTTATCTTTGTAACACGGTAAGACGTGCCGTAATGGCGCTGCCGTAACCTTTTGACACATTGTGCCTGATATAACTTGAAAAACGGAATGTTATACGTTGCTTTGCCTGAAGAAAAGATACGAAAAGTGTCGTTTTATTTAGCCATGGAGGAGTTTGTGGCGCGTAACGTCACGGCCGACGACTGCCTGTTTTACTGGCAGGTTGAGCCTTCCGTAGTGTTCGGGCGCAACCAGCTTGTAAGCAATGAGGTAAACGTGGATTATTGCCGGAGCCACGGCATAGGCATGTTCAGGCGAAAGAGCGGCGGCGGTTGCGTGTATGCCGACAATGACAACGTGATGTTCTCGTTCATAACAGGTGGCGACAACGTGGGCCTTACGTTCAACCGCTACATGCAGATGATGGTGCTTATGCTCAGAAGAATGGGCGTCGAGGCGACAGCCGACGGCCGTAACGACATCCTGATAGAAGGCCGGAAGGTGTCGGGCACGGCATTTTATCACATACCCGGCCGTAACATAGTACACGGCACAATGCTTTTTGATACCGACATGGACAACATGACGCGCAGCATAACGCCGCCGGGAGAGAAGCTGGCGAGCAACGGTGTGGACAGCGTGCGCCGGCGCGTGGCACTGTTGAAAGACTATATTGACGTAAGCATTGACGACTTCAAGGCTGACATACGGCGTACGCTGTGTGACGGCGAGCATGTCTTGACACAGGCTGACGTTGAGGAAATAGAGAGGATAGAACGTGAGGTTTATCTCTCGCCCGATTTCATTTACGGTAATAATCCGCGCCACACGCTGACCAGACGGCGCAGGATTGACGGGGTGGGAGAGCTTGAAGCGCTTATTGACGTTAAGGGTACGGTAATCAAGAGCGTGACCCTCAATGGCGATTTCTTTGTTACGGGCGATGTTGATGGCGGTCTATTGGCATGCCTTAATAACGTAGTACTGACCCGTGAGGCGGTTGCACTCGCATTGCCTGACCATACGGAAGATTACATTATGAACCTTCGTAAAGAGGATTTTGTCGACCTTCTGTGCGGCGACGGTGATTAGTTAATGCACGACGGAGATAGTTTAACCGTTTGAAAAACTTTATTCTGTAAGAAACTTGTCAACAAATATAATATTTATGGAAAATAAAAGAACATGTCTTTACGGCAAGCACGTGGCCCTTGGGGCACTGATGCAGCCTTTTGCAGGCTATGACATGCCAATACAGTATTCGTCAATCATCGACGAACATAACGCCGTGCGTACGGCATGCGGCGTGTTCGACGTGTCACACATGGGCGAGGTCGTCGTTACGGGAAAGGACGCCTTGCGCTACGTTAACCATATATTTACCAATGATGTCAATGCCATCGGTGCGGGGCAGGTGCTCTACGGCATGATGCTTTATCCTGACGGCGGAACGGTTGACGACCTCCTTGTGTACAGGATGGGTGACGAGAGCTTCTTCCTTGTCATCAACGCTTCTAATACGGATAAGGACGTAGCCTGGTTAAAGGACAATACCGAAGGCTTCGATGTCAAGGTAGAGGATGTGTCAGAGCATTTTGGACAGCTTGCCGTGCAAGGTCCCGAAGCCGAGAAGGTTGTCGAGGAGGTGCTCGGTTTGCCGTGTAAAGAACTAGTGTTTTACACGTTCAAAACCCTCGATGTTGACGGCGACGTTATCATATTGAGCCGTACCGGATACACGGGAGAGGATGGCTTTGAGATTTACGGTAACCACAACATTATCAATAAGTTTTGGGATGAGCTTATTGCGAGCGGGCGATGCAAGCCTTGTGGACTGGGTTGCCGCGACACTTTGCGCTTCGAGGTCGGCCTTCCGCTTTACGGTAATGAGCTTGAGCGAGACATAAGTCCCGTAATGGCAGGGCTTAGCATGTTCTGTAAGCTCGATAAAGAAGAGTTTATCGGTAAGGAAGCCGTCGCTCAACAGAAGTCGGAAGGCGTTGGCCGCAAGGTTGTCGGCATAGAGCTTGAAGGCCATGCTGTGCCGCGTCATGGTTACGACGTGGTGGCAGACGGCAAGGTTGTAGGTAAGGTTACTACTGGTTACCGTTCAATTTCTACCGACAAGAGCGTATGTATGGCGCTTGTTGACGTCGCATACGCCAAGCTTGGCACTGCCGTTGAGGTACAAATACGCAAAAAGACATTCCCCGGAACGGTGGTGAAGAAGCGTTTTTACGATAAACATTACAAGAAATAATAATCTAAAAAATAAGAATATCATGGCAAAAGTTATTGAAGGACTCTATTATTCAGAGTCTCACGAGTATGTGAAAATAGAAGGTGAGTATGGTTATATCGGCATAACCGATTATGCCCAGAACGCTCTCGGCAACGTGGTATATGTAGACATGCCCGATGTTGACGACGATATTGAGGCCGGAGAGGAGTTTGGCGCGGTTGAAAGCGTCAAGGCCGCAAGTGACCTTATTGCCCCTGTAAGCGGCACGGTAGTTGAAGTTAACGAGGGGCTAGAGGATTCTCCTGAACTCGTCAACCAAGACGCTTATGCTAATTGGATTATAAAGGTGAGACTTTCGGATACCGGCGACCTTGACAATCTTATGGACGCGGCGGCCTATGAGGAGTTTTGCAATAAATAGGTAATGGTCTTGTATGGCTTAATGCCTTGGAAACCTATAACATAAAAAATATATGTCATTTAAGTATTTTCCGCATACAGAGGGCGATATCGACGCTATGCTCAGCCGTATCGGCGTGCAGTCGCTCGACGATTTGTATGCAGACGTGCCTGAAGGAATACGCTTCAAGGGTGAATATGACTTGCCTGAGGCCAAGAGTGAGGTTGAGGTGAGACGTTTTTTTGACGCTCTGTGCCGTGGAGACAGGCAGCTTACGTGCTTTGCCGGTGCCGGAGTGTACGATCATTATACGCCTTCGATAATACCATATATCATTGAACGCTCTGAATTCCTGACAAGCTATACGCCTTACCAGGCTGAAATATCACAGGGAACACTGCATTATATCTTTGAATACCAGACTATGATGGCCCGTCTTACGGGCATGGATATATCCAATGCGTCGATGTATGATGGTACTACGGCTACCGCCGAGGCAGTGCTGATGGCCAAGGCCGCGGCTAAAAAGGCTGATACGGTGCTGGTTTCTGATACTGTCGACCCTAAGATTCAGGCTGTAGTGAAGACTTATGCACACTTCCATGGAGTGAAGATAAGAATAATAGGACATGCAGAAGGTGTGACAGATAAGGGTGAAATGTGCCGCATGCTTGATGAAGGCGGCGTTGCCGGAGTTGTGGTACAGCAGCCCAACCGTTATGGAATAATAGAGGACTATGGTGGTTTTGCCGAAGCCTGTCATGACAAGAAAGCTCTTTTGATAATGAATTCGGTAGCTGCCGACCTTGCGTTGTTGAAAACTCCAGGAGAGTGGGGCGCCGATATAGCCGTGGGCGACGGACAGTCGCTTGGCATTCCGATGTCGTTCGGCGGTCCGTATGTTGGCTATATGTGTTGCACGGAGAAGCTTATGCGTAAGATGCCGGGCAGGATTGTAGGCGAGACACGCGACAGCCGTGGCAACCGTTCGTTTGTATTGACGCTTCAGGCACGCGAGCAACATATCCGTAGACAGAAGGCAACGTCTAACATCTGTTCAAATGAAAGCCTCATGGCGTTATTCGTTACAGTCTACATGGCTACTATGGGACGCAATGGTTTGAAAGAGGCTGCATCCCTTTCTTATGCCGGTGCGCATTATCTTTGTGACGAACTGGTTAAGACGGGGCGCTTTACGCTTGTTTATAATCATCCGTTCTTTAATGAGTTTTGCGTGAGGTATGACGGCGATGTGGACGCTTTGCAAAGTAAATTGGCAGACAACGGTATTCTCGGTGGCGTGAAGATAGCTGACGATATACTGATGTTCGCCGTGACGGAAAAGCGCACCAAAGAGGAGATTGACCGCCTGGTGGATTTATGTAAGTAGTTTCTTAACCTGTAATTCTTATTTTCCAGAGAAATGAACAGTAAACTTTACGGCAAACTTATATTCGAGCTTTCGCATGAAGGAAGTAAAGCTTATTCGTTGCCGAAAAACAGATATGGCGATTATGAGCTCCCATCCTGTATGCGGAGGGTTGCCGACGTGGACCTGCCTGAGTGTGATGAACTGACTGTCGTGCGTCATTATACGAATCTGAGTGGCAATAACTTTGGTGTTGATAACGGCTTTTATCCGTTAGGAAGCTGTACGATGAAGTATAATCCGGCAATTAACGAGGAAATAGCCGCACGCAAGGAATTTGCCGAAATGCATCCCGCACAACCTTTGAATACATGTCAAGGAGCTCTTGCGGCTTATTATGGATTGCAGAAATCACTGTCGGCAATAACCGGTATGGGTGAGTTTACGTTGAATCCTTTTGCCGGTGCGCATGGCGAATTGACAGGACTTATGATAATTCGGGCTTACCATGAGAGCCGTGGTGACGGTAAAAGGGTAAAAGTCATAGTGCCGGACTCGGCCCATGGAACCAATCCTGCCTCGGCTGCGGTATGCGGACTTGAAGTGGTAGAGGTAAAAAGTACGGCTGACGGGACGGTTGACGTGGCAGACTTGCGTGGCTTGTTGGACGATACCGTGGCCGCGATGATGATGACTAATCCCAACACTCTTGGTTTGTTTGAACCCGAAATACCCGAGATTGCGCGGCTTGTACATGAATGCGGGGCGCTGATGTATTATGACGGAGCTAACCTGAATCCCATGCTTGGAGCATGCCGACCGGGTGATATGGGCTTTGACGTGATGCACGTCAACCTCCACAAGACATTCTCAACGCCCCACGGTGGTGGCGGTCCGGGCAGTGGTCCGGTAGGAGTGAGGGCCGGACTTGAGCAATTTTTACCCAAACCGAGGGTGGTAAAGCATGGCGACAAGTACGAATTGGAAGCCGGAGGTGACGGTGATATCCACGTAGGGGCATTTCTTGGCAACTTTGGTGTTGAGCTGAAGGCTTATTCATATATCCTGACGCTTGGTCGTGAGAATATCAAGATGGTAGGTCCGTTGGCTACGCTCAACGCCAATTACATAAAGGAAAGCCTTAAAGATGTCTACGAATTGCCGATAAAAGGCTTGTGTAAGCATGAATTTGTCTTTGACGGGCTAAAAGATAAGACGACCGGAGTTACAACGATGGATGTGGCAAAGCGTCTGCTTGATTTCGGCATGCATGCTCCGACGATATATTTCCCGCTGTTGTTCCATGAAGCTATGATGATAGAACCGACGGAAACGGAGAGCAAGGAAACCATAGACTTGTTTATCGACACAATGCGCAAGATAGCCCGTGAGGCCTCCGAAGAGCCTGATTTGGTTAAGGGCGCGCCACACAATACGCCCATAGGACGTGTTGACGACGTACTTGCAGCCAAGCATCCGGTACTAAAATATATTAAAGATGAAGACTGATCTTATAATAATAGGCGCCGGGCCGGGCGGTTATCACACGGCGGTATATGCCGCCAGGCAAGGATTGGAGGTAACAATCATCGAGCGGAAGCATGTTGGCGGGACCTGTCTCAACAGCGGTTGCATACCGACCAAGGCTTTGTGTCATGATGCGTCTTTGCTGGACGCTGCCAGTTTGGTAACGGGCGCTCAGCCAGAAGTTGATTTCGACAGGATAAGCAACCGTAAACGTGACGTTGTGGAAAAGCTACGGCTGGATGTCGAATCACTCATGGCACAGCCGGGCATAACCCTCGTGCGTGGCAACGCTGTGTTCAAGGACAGGAATACCGTGTCCGTAAACGGCGAGGATTATTGTTCCGACAATATCATAATAGCTACGGGGTCGCGCCCGAAGCCCCTAAGGGTGGAAGGTTTCGACCTGCCGGGCGTGATGACCTCTGATGGTTTGCTCGAACTAAACACCCTTCCACGTAGTTTGTGTATCATTGGCGCCGGCGTGATAGGTCTCGAGTTCGCTTCCGTGTTCAGGAGTTTTGGGTGCGAGGTAACCGTCGTTGAATACATGAAAGAGTGCCTTCCCCCATACGATCAGGACATTTCGCGGCGTGTGCGCAAGGCTATGGAGAAGCGCGGCATAAAGTTCGTAATGCAGGCCGGGGTAAGCCGTATCGCCACGACCGACGGACTTCTTGAAGTTAATTACGAGTGTAAGGGCAAGGCCGGGCAGGCCGTTGCCGACATCGTACTCGTGGCGACAGGTCGTGAAGCCGACTCCGGCGGACTAGGCCTTGAAGCCATAGGCGTGGCAACAGAGCGTGGATGTATCACCGTAGACGATAATATGCGTACCAACATTGACGGCATTTACGCCATCGGTGACGTCAACGGGCGTTGCATGTTGGCCCATGCCGCCATAATGCAGGGCATGAGATGCGTTAACTGCATTATCGGAAAGCCTGATGATATACGTCTCGACGTAATGCCGTCTGCTGTGTTCACCAATCCCGAAGCGGCGTCGGTAGGACTTACCGAGGCGCAATGCCGTGACGCAGGGTTGGACTATTCAGTCCGCAAGACTCCGTTCCGTGCCAACGGGCGTGCCGTTGCCGACGAGGCAGACGGCGGTTTGTTGAAGCTGATAACAGGCAGTGGCGGCAGGATAATAGGCTGTCATGTGTGCGGCGTCCATGCCGCCGACATCGTACAGGAAGTGTCGGCCCTGATGGCGGTGGACTGTACTGTCGACCGTCTTCACGACATAACCCACATCCATCCCACAATAGCCGAGCTGTTGGTAGGCTGATTGTTGCAGATAATATGAACGGGAGCGGAGCAACTGACAATGACAATTTTCAAATCCGGATGACCAAATCCGTCCCAGCCCAATATTTTTCGGAAGCAACCGTCTGTGTGTTCTTACCGAACATCCACGCATCGGCATTTCTCGGAGGCGAATGTAAGATTGTAAGATGTAAGATTGTAAGAAAAAAAAGGCGTTGCGGATATTGCAGCGCCTTTTTTGTCAGTTTATTCGCAGGTCAACGCCCGAGCCGTGTTCAACTCGAAACGTGTCGGTATACTGGAATATGCCTATGCCCGAGCCACGGCTCTCTACGTTGCGCTGCATGGTGCAAGAGGTCATCGCGCTTACGCCAAGGTATGCGCCTATAAGTCCGAGAGCGTAGATAAGCACTTTGATTATGATTTTTATGAGTTCTTTCTTGTTCATGGTGGTTTTGTTTTAGTAATGAAATAGGCGGGATGGCTTACAGCCGTCCCGCCTACGTTTTAAACTCCTGCTCCGCCTTCATCATCTTCTTCGGATGAGTCTCCGGTGGTTATTGACGGGATTTCATTCTCGGTTACCACGTCCTTTATGAACTTGAACTTAGACACCTTTCTCAGCGCAGGGCTGGACAGGTCGTTCAGGTTGGTGCGACTTGGCAGGAAGCGCAGGCGTGTGGCCGTAATGTGCTGGTCGACATTGAACTCGGTGACGGTCGGTGCAGGCTTACTCTTGATAGTGATGTAGAACGTGCCGAGGTCGCCGAACTGTACCTTGTTTGAGGTCATCAGCAGCTCGATAAGGCAATCGAGCATTTTGTACATAACACCCGATATTTCAGCACGGGTGAACACAGAGCCGTGGTCGGCGACATGTTGGATGAACTCTTCCCATGTGTAAGTTTTAAGCGACTTGACCCTCGCATACCACTCGCCGTTGTGGTTGCTGTTGCTACGGTTGTCTTGATAGAGGGCATAGACTAAGTTCGAATTGGTGATTTTAGCCATAAGCGTCAATATTAGGGGTTAAACATATATTATCGTTCGCAAATATACGCAATGCAGGTTTAGGCATGTGCTGTTATTGACGGTTGCCGTATGTTGTTGTATGTTATTTCTGCGAAAATGTGACCGTTGTAAAGATTTTTTATTATATTTGCATAACATGAACGGTATAAGGACATACGGACGTACTGAGCTTGCGCAGGCATATTTCCCAGGGCTTGCGCCGACTTCCGCCTGGCGCAAGCTAAGCGGCTGGCTGAGATTGTGCCGCCCGTTGGCGGCAGAGCTGCGGCGCTTGGGCTACGACGGGCGCCGCCGTACGTTCACGCCCGCCGAGGTTACGGCCATATTCCATTATATCGGCGAGCCTTAGCAAGAACGGTTCTTACCGCCCGTAAGAACCGTCCGGACTGACCGTAAAGACCGTTCTTGCCGCCCGTAAATAAATAACTGACATGAAGAAGCTGAAATTATGGCGAATGCTATCGTGCCGCCGCCGCGCCGAAGGCAGCATAACCCTTGCCGAGGCTGTCGAGATTGCCGCCCGCTATAATCTGGAGCGTGATGTTATCTATTGTGTCAAGCACCAGGGCATGACTCCGTATGAGGCGCTTGTTGAATGGGACCTGCTGGGTTACCGTTGCGTAGATGAAGATATTTAATTGCGGCCTTAATCTTTCTTAACGTTTTTTTTTTTTTGTTCAGAGTTTTCTCGCTATATTTGCAGCGGGTCTGACATCTCACATTCTTACATCTTACTTTCGTGAGATGTAAAGGGAAAAAAGTTTTTATATTATATATTTAATATATAATATAAAGCCTTAAGTATTCCTTATGCATGCCGTCGCAGGGATGTAAGATGTAAGAATGTGAGATGTCAGACTTCGCGACTAAAACTATATAATTATGGAGAAAACAAACGAACAACAGGTCGAAGCCGCCCGTGAGCTGGCTCGACTGCTCGGGCTCTCCGAGCAACGCATCATTACTTTACTTGGAACTAAAGTCAAGGGAACGGCCGAGTTCTCACAGACGGGCGACTTTCATTTCTGCCCGCAGAAAGAGACGGGCCCACGGCTTGAGCAAATCAAGAAAACCCGTGCTGGCTCTACGCTGACAAAGACGCTGCACGAGCAGAGCCGCCTGCGCATGACGCTGTACTCGACACCCGGCAGCATTGACCCCGAGGCCGACATCATAGCAGAGGCCAACCAGCTGCTGTCTACGATGGGGTCGAAGAAGCGTATCAAGTTAACAGGGCGCACCATCGCCGACACAGACCGTGTGCGCATACGGGCTGACACCTCAACGGCAAGCCTGAACATAATGATAACAGTGCCGATGGTAAAGGGTGCCGACTACACTACGGCCATAGCCAACGAGATAGGCACGGCACTGAAAGCCGTGGCACAGAACAAGGACAAAATACGGAAACTTGAACCTAAAACAACAAAAGACAATGATTAGTTACCAATGGACATTAACTTCTAAAGTCGTGCCGTGCGACAGGCCTACGTTCGCTCAGATACTTATCAGCGACATCGTAATGAACACCTGCGCCGAGGTGACCCGTCTGCGGCGTCTTGAACTTGCGGCCACCGACGAGGCTGAGCGCCGCCGTCTGCACGACGAACAGGGCAAACTGAAACGCCGCCTGCCGGCATTCCTTTTCATGGCTTCATTTCCGGGCGGCCGCCGTCTTCAGAGTGACGCCGTGCTGACTGGCCTCGTAATGCTCGACTTTGACAACCTTGACGACCCGCGCGCCGCCTTCAACCGCATCAAGGACGCCGGAGACATAGAACGGCTCGGGATACTGCTGGCGCACATAACGCCATCGGGCATGGGACTGCGTATAGTGGCCAAGGCCGACCCTGAACGGGGCAACCTCGCCGACAACCAGCACTACATAGCCAATGAGATAGGCCTCGGCCTTGACGAGGCTTGCAAGGACGCATCACGCATAAGCTATGCGTTCCCGTTAGATTATTTACTATACGAAGACAAAGAATTGTTTACTTATGAAAATACAGAATTTGAAAACAGATTTGGTACAATGTATCGCGGTGGCGTCAGTTCTGCCACTGCTAATGGTGGTGTTCGGGCTGCTAAACATAGTAACGAGGCCGATGGTGATGGTCACCAAGGCGGTGGGCAACCTGATGGACAAAGTGATGGACAGACTGCTGCGATAGAGCTGCCGCGCAACGATGCGGGCGAGCCTGTATTCTGTGGGATTACGTATAAGGCTATCATAGCCGAGTGGTGGCGGCAGCAGGCAGGACAGCCCGTCGTTGGCGAACGTAACCAGAAGCTGCACAGGTTGGCAGCCCACCTGCGCTACATCTGCGACAACTCGCCGTCTGCGCTGATGCAGGTAATGCCCACATACGGCCTGCCTGACGACGAGGTGCGCCAGCTGTGCGAAAGCGCGTGCAAGCTGAAGATGTACGGCGGCCGTCCTAAAGCTCTGACAAAGGTGCTTGAGACGCTCGGCATAGGCTCGTCCGAGGACGAAGGCGAGGACGACAAGGCCGCTGCCGACATGAACGCCGATTTCCGCCGCAGGCTTGACTCCTTGCGCTTGCCGCCTGCGCTGAAAGCCGTGATGCAGGGAGTGCCCGACGATGTTAAGATAGGCGCCCTGCTGGCTGCCCTGCCAATGTTCTATACACTTGCGAGCCGAGTGACGTTCACGCATTTCGACGGGTCGGAAACCCGACTCTCAGGCATGACGTTCGTTGTAGGCCCCGCCGCATCAGGCAAGAGCTTCATACTTGAGCTTGACCGCCTGCTCATGGAGCCTATCCGCATAGCCGACAAGGCAGGCCGAAAGACGGAGCAAGAGTACAGAGAAAGTAAGGAGCTGAACAAGAATAAGCAGAAACAGATGGAGAAGCCTCACCCGGTAATCCGCATTACGCCGATACAGATAAGTAACACCATGCTGGCTTTGCGCATGCGTGACGCCGTAGACCAGCAAGACCCGTCGCTTCACCTGCACATATACTCGTGCGAAGCCGAGCTTGCTACGGCCTTGCGAGCGCAGAAAGGCGGCTCGTGGATTGAGAAGAACGACCTTTACTGCAAGTCGTTCCACAACGAAATGTGGGGTATGGACTACGCCAACGACCAGGCTATCAACGGCGAGATACAGGTAAACCTGAACCTTGTTGTCAGCGGCACGGAAGACGCTTTCGACAAGTTAATTCCTACAAACACAATCCTCAGCGGCCTGCCTACGAGATTGATGTACTTCCCAATGCCTTCTACACATTACAAGATGATAGACAAGGGCAAGAAGCGTATCAACGCCACGGCACAATCACTTCTGACCGACACGGCATACTATCTTGACACAGTGCGTGGACACTTAGACGCGCACAAGCTTACGGACTGTATGTACCGCTGGTGCGAGCGCATAGCCCGTCGCGCCGAGATTGAGCAGGACGAAGAGCTTGACGACCTACGCAAGCGCACTGCCATAATCGGAGAACGTGCGGGCGTAGCTTTTGCACTGATTGCCTGCCGCGAGGACTACGAGAAAGGCAAGCCCCTGAAGTTCGATTCCGACGCCCTGAAGTTCGCCGAGTTCGTCGCCGACTACTGCCTTTACACGCAGTACGCCAAATTCGCTCTCCGCATGAAGGAGCAGAAGCAGCGTGTCAAGGAAATATCAGGCAAGAGAGGGCTGCCCATGCGTCTTGCGGAAGTCTATAACGCCCTGCCTAAGGTGTTTACCCTTGACGACCTGAAGAAACAGAGACCCGGGGCAACCCGAAATACCCTCTACATGAACATACACCGTTGGAAGGACACAGGCCTGATAACGGCAGATAACAAGAGATATACTAAGAAAATAATCAAGATTTAAACGACTATGGAAAAGATAATGACAATAATGAAAGTGTTACCCGTCAGCGAAAGGCAATACAAGGATTTGAACGGTATACCGCGCACGTTCGTAAGCCGCGGCCTACTGCTAAGCGACGGAAATGATAAAATATACGCCGAAATTACGGGCGAGACAGCACGCCGCAACGACCTCGAAGAGGGCATAAGTTGCTCGGTGATTATGACATGCAATGCCCGGCAGTATGAGGACAAGAACCACGACATTCGTTACAGCAACGAGGTTGTCATTTTACGGTTAGGTTTATAAACGATAGTTTTCTCTTGAATAGGTTTTAGTTTTTTAAGGTTTCAGTCAGGCGGAGCTGCCCGTGAGGGTCGCCCGCCTTTTTCTTACATCTTACATTCTTACATCTTACATTAATGATGTTTGCCACACCGTGAGGATATTTTTTGTGTTAAAAAGTAATAACTTATTGCGTTTTTTATGATAAAAGTGTATCTTTGAATGTTTTTCATGGAGGATGAAGATAATTCATCCTAAATCGATTGTAGAGAGAGCCGTCCGTGAGGATGGCTACTCAATTAAGATTAGTTTGTTTAAAACGGGGATGCTGTGAAGCAATCCCCGTTTTTTTTATTGACTGGAGCAACTGGCCATCCGAGCAAACGGTGGGGGAATCCTTCACGCCCGGCGTGCCCGCTTTGCTCTTTGCCGTCATCCGGGCGCAATGGATGGATGCAAAGGGGGGAAGTAGTTTGTTGTGGAGGCGGGGAATTATAAAGGGAGAGTAAGGAAGCCAGGATGTTGCCATCGCGGCTGGTATGTGGAAGACGTGTCTTGACTTCTTTACCCTTTCCTTGATTTCTTAATCGGTGAGGACATGCATCAGATACATATCTCGCCGCTTCCGACGCATTTGTGGTGCTCTTCGTCGTACACGGTGCAGAACTGGCCGGGGGCTACGCCCTGTATCATGTCCTCAGAGTGTACGGCGAAGGCCGCCTTGCCGGCGCGTTCGAGCGTGGCTTTGTGGAACTCGGGGGTGTGGCGTATCTTAAACGTAACGTTTATCGACGCTTGTCCTTGCCAGGGGTCGCATGTCAGGAAGTTGAAGCCGTGTATGTTGAAGTCTTTTTTGTAGGCCGTAGCCGGCTCGTATCCTTTGCTTACGTAGAGGATGTTCGCCTGCATGTCTTTCTTCACGGCATACCACGGGCCGCCGCCGAAGCCGAGGCCGTGGCGCTGGCCGATGGTGTGGAACCACAGCCCCTTGTGGCGTCCGATTTTCCTGCCGGTCTCAAGCTCGAGCACGTCACCCGGGTTTTCGCCAAGGTAGCGGCGTATATAGTCATTGTAGTTTATCTTGCCCAAGAAGCATATCCCCTGGCTGTCCTTGCGCCTGGCGTTGATAAGGCGCTCGCGTTCGGCTGTAGCCCGCACCTCTTCTTTCATCAGTCCCCCGATGGGGAAGAGGGCTTTCTTGAGTTGCCAGTCGTGTATCTGGGCGAGAAAGTCAGTTTGGTCTTTCACGGGGTCGGGGCTTGTCGTCAGCCATTTCATGCCGTCTATTATTTCCGTCTGGGCGTAGTGCCCTGTGGCTATCAGGTCGTAGTCATGGCCTGCTTTCTCGTTGAAGGCGCCGAACTTGATCAGTCTGTTGCACATTACGTCGGGATTCGGCGTGAATCCTGCCCGCACTTTCTCCATGGTGTAGCGTGTCACTTGGTTCCAGTATTCCTTGTGGCAGTCTACAACTTCGAGCCTGCAGCCGTATCTTGCGGCTACGGCGGTAGCCATCTCAAGGTCCTCTTCGCTCGAGCAGTCCCACTCTTCGCTCTCTTCGGGGCCTATCTTGATGTAGAAGCAGTCGGGACGGAAACCGCCTCGGGCAAGCTCGTACACGACGACGGAACTGTCGACTCCGCCCGAGAGGAGTACGGCTATGCGCTTGTCTTTTAATAATTCATAATTCATAATCCATAATCCATAATTCATAATCGGGCAGGATGTGACCGTAATGGTTGTAATCCTGCCCAAGTCTTCACCTTTTCACCCTTTCACCTTTTCACCCTTTCACCTTTCAAGAGTGTAGCTTTCGATGTCGCGAAAACCGTTAAGGAACGCCCGTGCGTCCATGCGTTTCTTTCCGCTCAGCTGTATTTCGTCGAGCTGTAGCCAGCAGTCGGCCGTGGCAACGAGCATGTTCCCGTTGAATATCCTTATCGTTCCCGGAGCGTTCCCGTTGCAGGGCATTTGCGTTAAGGCGGCCTTGAATAACTTAAGGACCGAATTCTTACCGTCGGGAGATACCATGTTGGTCCATGCTCCGGGGTATGGCGACAGACCGCGGACGAAGTTCCGCGCCTGTTCTGCCGGCATGTTCCAGTTAATCCGGCATGTCTCCTTGAATATTTTTGGCGCGTTGTGCAGCTCTTTGCCTACCGGTATCATGTCTTCTTGGGGCAGTGAGTCTACGTGTCCGTTGCCTGCGATAATTCTGTCTATGGTCTTCAAGGCTATGCCGGCGCCGAGTTTCATCAGGCCATCGTACACGTTCTCTACGTTGAAATCGTCTGCGATGTCGAACGGTTCCTGCATTATTATGCGGCCGGTGTCGATATCGTGGTCAAGGAAGAATGTCGTGACGCCAGTCTGTTTTTCGCCGTTGATGACGGCCCAGTTGATGGGTGCCGCCCCACGGTACTGCGGGAGCAGGGCCGCATGGACGTTGAACGTGCCGAAACGCGGCATGGCCCATACCACTTCGGGCAGTATTCTAAAGGCCACGACAACCTGAAGGTCGGCGTGGTAGCTTCTCAATTCATCAACGAATTGCGGGTCTTTCATCTTTACGGGCTGTAGCACGGGCAGACCTTTTGCCACGGCATACTGTTTAACGGCAGAAGGCTGGAGCGTGTCTTGGTGGCGTCCTACTGGTTTGTCGGGCTGTGTCACCACGGCTACTACGTTGTAGCCGCCGTCGACAAGGGCACGCAGTGTCTCCACGGCGAACTCGGGGGTGCCCATGAATATTATTCTCAGGTCGTTCTTTGTCATGTCTGTATTTTGGGAAATTAAGAATTAAGAAAATATGCCTTGCAAGGTATTTTCTACACGGCAGTTGGATTTTTGATTTTAAATTCTTTCCTATTCTACGGTTACTGACTTGGCGAGGTTTCTCGGCTGGTCAACGTTCAGCCCTTTCTCGACGGCTACGTGGTATGCCGTAAGCTGTAGCGGGATGACGGATAGTAACGGAGCGAGCGGCGCAAGTGTCGGAGGAACTTCAATCGTAGCTTCCGCAATGTCGCTCACTGCCTCGTCGCCTTCCGTTACGATTGCTATGATCCGGCCGTTACGGGCTTTTACCTCTTCGATGTTGCTCAGTATTTTCTTGTATAGTTGATGGTGTGTAGCGACAAATACGACGGGCATGTCTTCGTCAATCAGGGCTATCGGCCCGTGTTTCATTTCCGCGGCGGGATAGCCTTCGGCATGGATATAGCTTATTTCCTTTAGCTTCAGGGCGCCTTCAAGGGCTACGGGATAGTTGTACCCGCGACCCATGTATAGAGCGTTTTCAGCGTATGTAAGCGTTCTGGCAATGTCCTTTATCTTGCTGTCTTTTTCAAGAACGGTTTTTATCTTGCCGGGTATTCGGCCAAGCTCCTCTATGGTATCTTCGTATTCCTGTTGCGGGATGGTGCCTAATTCGTGGCCCAGCGCAAGGGCGAATAATGTAAGTACGGTGACCTGCCCTGTAAAAGCCTTGGTTGAGGCTACGCCTATCTCGGGCCCTACGTGTATGTAAATGCCCGTGTCAGAGGCCCGCGCAATGCTTGAGCCTACGGCGTTGACAATGCCGAAGCACAATGCGCCGCTCTTCTTTGCCAACTCGAATGCCGCAAGCGTGTCGGCGGTCTCGCCGCTTTGCGATATGGCTATCACCACGTCGCCAGGCAGGATTACAGGGTTGCGGTAGCGGAATTCAGAGGCGTACTCCACCTCCACCGGAATTTTTGCCCATTGTTCGATTAGCTGTTTGCCTATCAGTCCGGCGTGCCATGACGTGCCGCAGGCTACGATGACGAATCTTCCTGCGTTGACAAGTTCATTACGGTGCAGGTTGATGGTGCTCAGCACGATGCGTTTCTCCTTGAGTAGAAGGCGTCCACGCATGCAGTCGGATATGCATCTTGGCTGGTCGTATATTTCCTTGAGCATGAAGTGGTCGAATCCGCCCTTTTCCAATGACTCGAGGTTTATGTCCACCTCCTTTATATCATGGGTTATTTCTTTGTTGTCAAGGTTCCTTATCTCAATGTCCTGGCCGAGCTTAAGCAGTGCCACCTCGTTGTCGTTGAGGTAAATCAGCTTGTTTGTGTAATCAGCGAATGGCAGCGCGTCGGAAGCGAAAAAGAACTCGCCATTGTCCTTGCCTACGCCTATCGCCACGGGACTGCTTTTCTTTGCTACCACTATCTTGTCAGGAAATTCTTTGTCGATGACGGCTATGGCATACGCGCCTACAACTCGCCTGAGCGCCAACACGACCGCTCCTTCAAGGTCTTTGCCGTATTCCTGCTGCATGAACTCTATGAGTTGTACAAGCACTTCTGTATCGGTGGAACTTTTGAAAGTGAACCCTTTTCCTTTAAGAAACTCTTTCAGGCTGGCGTAGTTTTCGATGATGCCGTTGTGTACAAGGGCCAGGCGTCCGCTCTGTGACACGTGCGGGTGGGCGTTGACGGCTGACGGTTCGCCGTGGGTGGCCCACCTCGTGTGGGCTATTCCTATCTTTCCGGTGGTGTCTCTTTGGCTTGCTATGGCTTCAAGATTGCTCACCTTACCTTTTTCCTTGTAAACGTTCAGCTGCCCTCCGTCGTTGATGAGGGCTATGCCGGCCGAGTCATAACCACGGTATTCAAGGCGTTTCAGCCCTGCAATCAATATCGGGTAAGCCTCTCTGGGGCCTATGTATCCTACTATTCCGCACATAATCTTGAATATTTGTCGGGCAAAGATAATAATTAAAAACGAAAATATTGTTGCGCGCTCTGTTTTTTATCTGTAAAAGCTTTTAAATCCTTGACTTTGCGGTATGCCGCCTTTTACATTGTGAAAGATGGCCTATTGTCTTCCGAAAGACGGCCGTTGGGACTGTAAAAGGCGGCCTTTTGCATGACCGTCAGTAAACAATAAATCCGTGAGGCGCTGGCTGTGCCTCACGGATTGCGTGCTTGTTAAATTCAGAGAGAGTATGTTATCCTATTTCTTTAGGTCTGATATGGCGATGTCAAACAGTCCTTTTATATATACGTCCCATTCCCGCATCTGCATGTCCTCTATGCTGCGGATGCAGAACTTACGCTCTTCCTGGTTCAACAGTTTGCCGTGTTCGCGGCATAGTTCCAGTATCTTGTTGGCCAATACCGTTCTTACGTCGTCCTTGTTTGTGCTGCGCGACTTCATGAACGTAGCTCTAAGACTGCTTAAACGCCTGAAAAAATCCGTGCTTGTCTTTATCTCGTTGTTGTCCTGCATGTCGCCACTCTGGACTTCATATGTGCCGCTTCCGAGCTTTTTCAGCACATCGAGGTCTTTTAGCTTTTCAAGCTCCTTCAGCTGTTCAAGGTCGCCAAGGTTTATATATGTGGTGGTGTTATTTTTTACTTTCTGCGGATTCAGGCTGTAAATCACGTTTATCGAGCCGCAGAACTTGCCGTTGTCTTCGTTCTCGTACCATATTATTGCGTAGCAGTAACGGCGCAGGCTGTCTTTTGGGTCTTGTACAAGCATTATGCGGTAATTCCTGTCTTTGTGGGCACCAAAAGATATGCTTTTGTCAAGTTTTCCTCCGTATGCTATGTTTGTAAGACGGTTATTGTCTATTCCGGCGTCTTTGGAATATACGTTGTAGGCAACATCCGTGTCTTTTTTGAATGCGTTTAGTACGGGATTAAGTTCCTTTTTCTTGTTCATCGGCAACTCGAAGACATATTGGTCGCAGAACGATGAAACCTTGTTCTCCGGACCTGTGTTCTCCAGATAGTTGCTTCTGTGAAAATACTCCGAGAGGCTTTTGTCGTTTATGAAGCTGTCGATGGCCTTTTTCAGATTTTCCTGTGCGTTCACTGCTACGGTCGTTGCGGCGCATAGTAGTGTCGTGGCTAATAATCTTATTGCTTTCATATCTTCTTGTTTTTTAATAATATTCTTCTTCAACATCGTAACTTTCAAGGGCGGTCAGGTATATTTCCAGTCCTGCCTCAATGCTTTTATAGTCATTATATATGTCGTTCAGTATTTCTTCCTGCTGCATTTCGGTCTCCTTAACGTTCTTTTCGGCTATGAGTTTTGCCTCATGGCTTATGGTGTCTTGCCGTGTTTCGGCTAAATATACTTTAGGAGGCATGGGCTTGTATCTGTCCCTTCTTATGCCGCGTCGTGTTTTTTTGTTCTTTGGAGTATTTACGGTTGCCGTGTCAACGGTCAGCGTGTCCGTCTTTATTGCCTGTTCAATATTTACCGACTTGGTTGGCATGGGCAAGTTGTCTGCCGTCATTGATTGCTTTGGCGCGGGCCATGTAATGAGCAGTAGCATGGTGACGGCTGCTGCCGCGGCTATTAACAGGTACAACTTCTTAAAGGTATTACGTCCGCTACGGTGGTTTGTTGATGGCTGTAAGATAGCGTGCTTAGGGCTATTTTCTCCTCTGCCAGTATCTGTTGAGGCTTGCATGTTTGGCTCATTGCCATCTTGAATGTTGTCAAGAGGCATTCCTTCGTCGAACCACGCGAACATTTCCTTATAAGCTTTCCACTCTTCCGGAACGTCGTGGGTGCGGAAATATTCAGCCAACAGGCTCTCCTCTTCGATGGATGTTTGGCCAGCCATGAACCGTTCAATCAGTTGCAGTATGCCTTTTTCTTTCATCTTATTTTCTCCTTTTCATTATTTCGCCGAGTATCTTGTTCCTTGCCCTTGAGAGAAGCGTCGACACCGACGCTGGCGATATGCCCAGCATTGTGGCTATTTCGTCGTAAGTCTTGCGTTCAATCTGTCTTAATCTCAATATCTTGTATTCTGTTGAAGGCAGTTGCGCAAGCTTGTTTTTAAGCCATTCCATATTCTCGTGCTCTTCAAGCGAAGCGTCAGGCGTAGGCTGTTTTTCGTCAATGTAGCTCTTGTTTGAGTCTATCGGTACGGTATGTTGCCGCCTGAATCCGTCTATGGCACGGTGTCTGGCTATGCAGACAGCCAGGTTTTCGGCGTGTGATATGCTGCTGATGTCGTCGCGGACGGTCCACAGCTTCAGCATTACCTCTTGGGCAATGTCCTCTGCCTCGTCGTCGCCTACAGACATTGAGCGGGCTATTTTCACCGCTTTCAGCCTTATCCTTTCTGCTATGTCTTCAAATTCTGACTGTCTCATAAGCCTTTCTAAACAATAAACGGACAATCACTCGAAATACAAACAGGTTTTAATGTATTTTAAGAAAACAAGCTTCATTTCTTGTTTTTGTGTTGATTTTGGCGTATCTTTGCGCAGCTTTTTACATCATATATTATGTTATTTAACCGTGAGACATTTTTCGAGATAGTACGTTTCGGCATTGTCGGCGTTGTGGCGACGGCCCTTCATTACGGAATTTATTGGCTGCTTAATGACCTGATGAATGTCAACGTGGCATATACTTTAGGCTATTTCATCAGTTTTGTGGTCAATTATCTGCTGTCGGCACGGTTTACTTTCCGACGCAAAAAGTCCGTAAAGAACGGTTTGGGATTTGGCGTCGCGCACGTGTTTAATTATCTGTTGCAGATATGTTTGCTTAATCTTTTTATATGGTTGGGCGTCAGCAAGTCGCTGGCTCCTGTTCCGGTATATTGCATTGCAATACCCACCAACTTCCTGATTGTAAGGTTTGTATTCAGGAAGTTGGGATAAGTGAGTATCCGGTTCTTGTTATTTATCGCTTAATTTAACGCTGTGCGCGAGCATACAGCTTGCGGCCGTGATGGCAACGAAGATGATGGAAGATGTCATGAATACATTTCCGAGCCCGACAAGCGGCGACACTACTCCGCCAACAGCATATCCAATTGTTCCCAATAGGGCTGAGGCTATGCCTGCATTGTTGCGTTCAGAACCCATGGCGAGCGTGTTTGAAGCTGTGCACATTGCGCCTACGAACATGTAGAGCATGAACAGTGAGCCTTCGTATGCCCAGAATCCGGCATGCGTGAGCAGTGTGACCGCAAGTACTACCGCTAAAACAAGTGCCCAGGAACTCGATATCCTGATTACGCGGCGCATGTCTCCGAGCCTTGCGGCAATGCCTGCAGATATGGCAAGTGCGATTGCGTTTACCCCGAAGACAAGGCTTATGCGTTCGGCTGACAGACCGTATGAATCCATGATGAAGGGCGCGGAGGCGAGATTGGTGAATATCATGGCCATGACAAGCCCGTATTGTGCTACCGCGCATAAATATATACGGTTGGTCAGTATTTTCCTGATATCGCTTATAAGCGCGTTTGGATTAAGTGGAGTACGGTTGTCCGAAGGCAGAGACTCCTTTAGCAATATGGTGCCGAAAACCATTGTGACCCCGATGGCGAAGAGCAACCAGAACACGGCCCTCCAGCCGCCGGTGCTCACGACGATACCTCCGAACATTGGCGCAAGTACTGTCGCTACACCGTTAATCATGCCGATTATTCCGAACATCCGTGCCAGGGCGCTGCCTGAATAGCTGTCGGCAGCGATCGAACGCGACAATACTATTGAGCCTGCTGCGGCCAGTCCCTGGAAGAAACGCATTGCTATGAAGAATGTTATGGAATGAACGGATAAGCAGCCGAGCGTGGCGGCGAGGAACAGCAATAGTGAAAAGAGCAGTGGCTGGCGCCTGCCGTAACGGTCGCTGATGGTTCCGAAGAGCAGTTGGCCTAACGCCAGGCCGACCGTACACGAAGCCAGTGACATTTGTACCATAGACGGTACGGTATGATAATATTCGGTAATCATCGGAAACGATGATATGTACATGTCAAGTACGAACGGTCCAAATGTGCTTAATAATCCTAAAAATCCTTCAAGAAACAGTCGCGGGTTTTCTTTTTTAGCTTCTAATGTTATCCTCATCTTTGTGAATTTTGGATGCAAAAGTACATATTTGCAGCTGTTCGCGTATTTCATAGTTTCTACAATGTATTTCATTTTTGGAACAAACAGCATGTAAAGATGATTAATTTTACTAATTTTGCATTTGATTATGGACACTTCTGTTAACGAACACATTATATTACCGGAAGTTCCGGGGCAGATAAAATATCTTGAGACAGACCTTGGCTGGATGGCCTCTTATCCGTTGAGGCTCGATGTTGGGGTGTACCTTGCCGTCGTGTCGGGTACAGCAACGCTGAACACAGGCACGGATACGTATATCCTGAAGCCGCAAACCGAACTGACGCTTACGGCTGGTTGTCTTGTGCAATGTACAGACCGTTCTTGTGATTTCGGGGTAAGGCTTTTTTCTTTCACACAAGAACTTCTTGCTAAAGTGTCGCTCCCGATAGACCATATATATTTTGACTATAATGAGCTTCATCCGCTTTATCTCCACACTCCTGACGACCGCAGTCAGCGTACATGGCGTGAACTGCTGCTTTGGATGGACATGGCGCGCATGCTTTTTGGCACGCCGGGGCGGCTTCGGTTTATGACGCTACAGGAGGAAACATTCCTGCAAGGGTTCTGGATGTGGTGTTTCGGGACTATTCAGGAGAGAATCGACGTAAAGAACGATTTTACTAACACACAGTTAATTGCCCACGAGTTTATTCGGCTTGTGAAATCGGAGGCGGTGAAGCATCATAACGCCGAGTATTATGCCGACAAACTGAACATCACCCAACGCTATCTTAACAAAATAGTGTTTCGTCATAGTATGGGACGTACACCCAAACAGCTAATCGATGCACAGCTTATAGCCGAGATAAAAGGGCAGCTGATGGATTCGTCGCTATCTGTTACTCAAATAGCTGCGCGCTTATGTTTTCCGGACCAGTCATACCTTAGCCGCTTTTTTCGCAGACATACAGGCATGTCTCCTTCACAGTACCGTGACTCACGTTCGTTACATTGGAATTTCTGAACGATAAGTTGAAATATAAAACGCCGTCTTTGAGCTTGCCAAAGGCCATCTTTTACTCGTTAAAAGACGGCATTTTATAAATCGTTGAGTATCAATGTATTATAGGTTTGATTGAAGAATATGTGTTATTAAGCGGTTTAATTAGTTATAAAAAGTGTCTTAATGCAAATCTATTGATTTTTCCTACAAGTAAAAAATATTTAAGAAAGAAAAGTAATAAAGCTTGCAATTTTTAACAAAATAAATAAATCACCGTTTTGTCTTAACGTTTTTTACTATTGGTGTGTATACCGTTCAAGTGTAAAATATCCTTGAATGTCTATGAATTATGTGTTTTTGTATAGATTAAGACAAAATTTATAACATATTAAACCGTTAAATTATGAAAAAGACATTTTTACTCATGTTGGGATTTATCATGGCTGCGTCAATGTACGCGCAAGTTTGGGACGGGACGGCAACGTCGTGGACTTCAGGTAGTGGTAGCCAAGCAGACCCATATCTTATAGAGACTCCCCAACATCTGGCCTACCTTTCTGAGCAGGTAAGGGCTGGAGAGACGTATGAAGGAAAATATTTTAAGTTGGCGAGCGACCTTGACATGGGTGGAGATAAGGACCTGAAATTTAGTCCGATAGGATTTTTTGACGAATATGTTGATCCTGAAGACCAGTCGAAAATAATAGATGACTCAAAATATTTTCTTGGAGCTTTCGACGGAAATTACAAGACGATAGATAATGTTTATATCTATTATGTGGATGAGGTGAATTCTGTAGGAGGAACAGGTTTGTTCGCATGTATATCAGGAAATGCCGTAATAAAGAATCTGTCGATAGGCAACAGGTCAAAGATAGAAGGACTTGACAGCTCCGGTTTATTTGTAGGCACCATGAAAGGGGGTACAATATCCAATTGCGTCAATAACGCGGAACTGTCCTTGGAGTCAGGGTGGTATCATGGAGGTATTGTCGGTTTGATGAATGGCGGCGTAATATCAGGCTGTGTCAACCGTGCTAAAATAACGAGTTTGACCGGTGTCGCAGGAATAGCCGGTTATGTTGATGGGGATGTAATTATAGAAAACTGCTATAATACAAGTGAAATCTGTTTCACTGGAATGTACGGCGGAGGTCTTGTCGGGTCGATAGACTGCGGTGTGTTGCGTAACAGTTATAATTACGGAAAGGTATGGACTCCTGATGAGTTGGGCTATATGTGGGGTGCTGCAGTAGCAGGTTCTGTTGGTTGGGACGATAGTTGGAAAATAGAGAATTGCTATTATCTTACTTATTCTGACGGTTTGGCTGACGAGAACACCGGCGTTACCGCAAAGACAGAGGCTGAAATGAAGGGCGCAGACTTCCTTGCTGCTCTTGACAAGGGCCAGGGCGTGTGGGTTGCCGACGGACAGAACTTAAACAGCGGATATCCCATTTTGAAGTGGCAGGCCGACATCGCCTCGTCAATAAGCAACGTGACAAGTGAAATAAGCGGGGATATCATCGTTGACGGACACAACGTCTCGACGACGATTGCTGGCGCCAGAAGCATAGTTATCACAAGTCTTGACGGACAGGTTGTAGTCCAAGGCGACATAAATGATGGCGGCGTGTATGTTCCGGCGAAAGGGTATTTCGTTGCAACTGTATACGGTGACGGCGTAAAACATAGCTGTAAGATTATCATTAAGTAATATTCAGAGCCAGGTTATAAGTCCACAATGCCATCGATAGTGTGCGTATTGTGGACTTTTTAATAAAAATCCAGCCATGAAAAAATCATTATTCGTACTTTTGTTGTCGCTTTGCGTATTGGCAGGTGGTGCGCAAGTTGATGTTAAGGAATATAGTCCGAAATTGACAGCCTCGACCGTCAATTTAATGGAAAAGGCTGTTGTTACTCGAACCTTGTCGCCAGAGCAAACGGTTAATGTATTTATCCGTTTGGCTGATGGTGCGGACATTGAGCGTATTGGGCGGATATATGATGTCAAGTTTAATGTGGAAACCGGCAATCTTTATACAGCCGTTGTGCCTATGTCAATGCTGGCGGCGCTTGCGGATGACGATGGAGTAGAGGCTGTTGATGCAGGACAGGAAGTCCACATGATGATGGATGCAGCACGACGGCTCACGCATGTGGACGAGGCTCATGCTGGTACTTCGCTTACAATGCCATATACGGGTAAGGGAGTGCTGGTCGGAATAATTGACGCCGGATTTGATTTCAATCATCCTAATTTCCGTGACAAAGACGGTAATTGTAGAATACAGGCTGTATGGGACCAAAATAATTTCCTCGTAACGGACAGTGATTATGGTTACGGGAAGGAGTATCGAAGTACGGCTGAAATTGTTTCGGCTGGCCGCGACATGGAACTAACGGGTGACACGCATGGCACTCATGTGGCAGGTATTGCTACCGGAAGTTATGACGGGCCATATCTTGGTGTTGCTCCGGAAGCTGATATTGTGCTTGTATCGACCAACAAGACTGAGCAAGGGATAATAGACGGAATTGATTATCTGCTTGAATATGCGGAGAAAGCCGGTAAACCTATTTCCATAAATCTTAGTATAGGTACTGTTTTGGGGTATAAAGACGGTACAGATGCGTTTTCCGTGCTGATAGACAATTTAATGGAAGGGCAAACTGGTAAGGTCATCTCTATTGCCGCAGGTAATGAAGGCGACCGTAATTCAACATTATCCGGTTCGTTTGGAGCAGATTGTACTGGAGTGAAAAGTTTTTGGATACCGCCAACCTATAATCGTGACAATCTGTTTATACAAGGTGAACGTGGGGCTGATTACGAATTGGTGTTGTCTCTCAAGAACAAAGATACAGGGGAAAAACTGTTTACTAAGACGTTTACCAGTGACGAACGGCAGACGTTAAGCTTTAAGGACTTTGGTTCGCAGGCAAGCGATAACGGTCATTTGAGCGTTTCTGTGTCAGAAAATCCTTCTAACGGTAATCCATGTTTTCGGGTTACTATGACTTACGATTTGCCCGAAACAGAGATATGGGAGGTCGCTTTGTCGTCAGAAAGTGGCCGTTACATGATAAACAGCGATTATGGTGAATTTGTATCTTTAGGGAAGAATGGATATTCTGCTGGGACGAATGAGAGTTCTATTGCAGCTACAGCTACGGGATTTAATTCGATAGCCGTGGGAGCTTATGTATCTAAAAATACGTGAGTTCGGTATAATAATCTTATGCAATAATCCTGCTTTTATCAATGATGTCAATATTGAGTGACGGTTTCTTAGGAAGCAGGTTG